>Ga0160433_100336_pt1 | contig 28643 bp, 31 predicted proteins | sample HID1972K_E0MG_FD_108235 | JGI IMG/M metagenome (GOLD analysis project Ga0160433, IMG submission 108235) | Enriched pill bug-associated microbial communities from UW Madison campus, WI, USA - HID1972K_E0 MG | ecosystem: Host-associated > Arthropoda: Insects > Digestive system > Unclassified ...
CAGCGGCCAGATGAGCGTCAGATTGCCCACGAGGTTCACCAGCATGGCGACGAGCGCGATGCGTACCGGCGTGCGGGTGTCCGCACGGGCATAGAAGCCGGGGGTGAGCACTTTGATGAGCACATAGGCCGGCACGCCGGGCGCGAAGGCGGCCAGCACGCCCGCCGCGCCGATCGTATCCGCCACCGTGAACGCGCCATGCTGGAAGACGCCGCGCACGATCGGCGTGGCCGAGACGAGCAGCGCAATGGCGGCGGGCAAAGCAAGGAACAGCGCCAGCTCCAGCGCGCGGTTCTGCGTCTCGTTGGCGGCCTTCATGTCGCCCGAGCCGATCTGGCGCGAGATAAGCGGCAGCATGGCCGTCCCCACGCCGATGCCGATGAGGCCGAGCGGAAGCTGGTTCAGCCGGTCCGCATAATAGATCCACGAGACCGATCCGCCCGGCAGGAAGCGCGCGGCGAGCGAGGTGGAGACGAGCAGGTTGAACTGGATGGCGCCCTGGCCCACCGCTGCCGGCGCGATGAGCAGCAGCATCGCCTTCACTTGCGGCGAGAGGCGCGGGCGCGAGAGGCGCAGCACCACGCCTGCCCGCCGGCAGGACCAGATCAGCCAGAGCAATTGCAGCACGCCCGAGAGCGTGACCGCCACCGCCTGCACATGCACGGTCTCCACCGGATCGTCGCCCCGGAAGAAGATGAGCGCGCCGATCATGCAGATGTTGAGCAGGCTCGGCGCGGCGGCGTTCACCCAGAAGCGGTTGAAGCTGTTGAGGATGCCGCCCAGCAGCGAGACGAGCGAGATCAGGCCCAGATAAGGGAAGGTGATGATGGTGAGGTGCCGCGCCAGCGCGAACTTCTCCGGCCCGCCATCGGGAAAGCCGCCGGTCATCGCCCAGACGACCGGCCCCGCGGCCAGCATCATCAGCGCGGTGAGCACCACCAGCACGGGGAACAGCACGGAGAGCACTTGCCCGGCAAAGGCGATGGCCGCCTGACGCCCGGCTTCCGGGTCGCCCGCCCCTTCCTTGCCCATGATGCGGTTGAACATCGGCACGAAGGCAGCCGCAAAGGCGCCCTCGGCAAAGAGCGCGCGGAACAGGTTGGGCAGGCGCCAGGCGATGAGGAATGCGTCGGACGCCGCGCCCGCGCCCACATAACGCGCCATCAGCATGTCGCGCACCATGCCCAGCACGCGGCTCACCAGCGTGAGCGCGCCGATGGTGCCGGTGGAGCGCAACAGGCTCATCGGGCGCCTGCCTCCGTAGAGCGCCCCGCGCAGCGATTGGCGGTCATCGCGCACATCCTCCCTGTCCCCTTCGCTCTGCTGTTGTCGAAGGGGAGGGCGGCTTGTTCAAGTGTAAAGGAGCGCGGCTTGCGCAGGCCCGGCCCGCCGGAGGAGTCATGGCGCGAATCGGTCCTGCTCCCCGGCGTCGGCGTGCCTCAGGCGTTGCCGACCGGGGCGCCCTGCTGGTCCTGCGCCGAATCGATCTGCGCCTGCTGCTGCAGGTAGAGCGCGCCGAAGTCGATGGGGTCGAGCATCAGCGGCGGGAAGCCGCCATCCTGCACGGCATCGGCCAGCACGCGGCGCGCGAAGGGGAAGAGCAGGCGGGGCGCCTCGGCGTAGAGGAACGGGCGCAGCTGATCCTGCGGCACGTTGCGGATGCCGAAGAGGCCGGCGAACACCAGCTCCACCGCGAAGGCCGTGCCCTGATCGGCGACGGCCTTGGACGTGACCTTCAGCGCCACTTCATACACATCGTCGGCAATCTGGTTGTTGCTGATGTTGAAGTTGATGTCGATCTGGGGCTGTTCCTGCCACTGGTAGACGGCCGGCGAATTGGGATTCTCGAAGGAGAGATCCTTCACATATTGCGCGATCAGGCCGATCTGCGGCTGGGTGTCGGCGCCATTGGCGGCAGCGGTGTCAATCGTGTCGGTCATGCGTGATCCTGTCCTTCGGGCTGGTCGCCGCCTCGCCGTCGGCGTGCCTGCCGCGACCCGGGGCTGGAAAGTCGTGGAACGGCGCGCTTGCCAGCCATGGCCCCCGCTGCCCATCCATGGGGCGGCGCTTAGCAGGCGCACGGGGGCAGGGCAATGGCCAGACAGCCGGGCCCGGGCCGTTCTTCGTCCCGTGTCAGGTCAGGTGTCCGCGCAGATAATGGGTGCATTTTTCATGCCCTGCGCCTATCGTTCATGCCCGGTTTAGGCGTTGCAGGTTTGAATGTTCGGGCAAACGTGCCTAATGTCTTGCACGTTGGTTTTTTTGGAAGGGTCTTGATCTCGTGACCGTCATCGTTGTGCTGGCCATGATCTTTGCGCTGCTCGCCCTGCGGCTCTATTCCGTGCTGGGCCGCCGCACGGGTCACGAGCAGCAGCAACGCCAGGTGCCGACACCGGTGGACAATCATCGCCCCGCCGGGTCCGCGCCCTCGGGCGCACAGGCAGACGGCCGCACCGCTGCGGAGCGCGTGGTGGACAGTTCCGTCGCGGTGCCGGCGCAGGCTGGCCTGCGGGCGCTCATCACGGCTGATCGCAGCTTCGATGTCGCTCAGTTCCTGCTGGGCGCGCGGGCGGCTTATGGCATGATCCTGGAGGCCTTCTGGAAAGGCGACCGCGAGACCCTGGGCAAATATTGCGCGCCTGATGTGCAGGAGGCGTTCGTCACCGCCATCGATCAGCGCGAGGCGGATGGGCTGGTGCTCGACAACCGGCTCGTGCGAATCGAGGATGTGCGCATCGTCGATGTACGGATCGAGGGCGGCGCGGCGTTCGTGTCCGTCCATTTCGATGCGGATCTGTCTGCCGTGACGCGCGACCGCGACGGTACGGTCGTTGCCGGCTCGCTCGACGACGCCATCGGCACGGCGGAGACCTGGACGTTCAGCCGGCACCTCGCCAGCCGCGACCCCAATTGGGAACTGGTGGAAACGGACGAAGGCTGAGCGGCCTGCGGGGCGCATCGCCGATGCCGATACCCCATTACCCGAAAATCCATTGCTCGGCCTCCCACGGCTCGATGATGCGATGGCTGGCCGCTCTGGTCGGGGCCCTGGCTCTGTCCGCGTGCGGCAGCGTCGTTCCGCCCGGCTCTCCAGGCAGCCGACCCGCGCCGACGACATCCGCGACACCCCCGCAGCCCGCGACACCGCGTCCGCCTTTATCGCCGGCACCGGCGCCCACGCCTGACGAGACCGCGTCCGGCCCGGCGGTGGCTGCCGGGCTCACTCTCGGCCCGGCGCTGGATACGCTGCTTCCGGCCAATTCCGAGCGCATGGCGCACGCTCTGCGCGCTTTCCGCATATCCTGCCCCTCGCTGCTGCGCCGGCGCGATCAGAGCGGCCTCACCAGTGGGACGGACTGGCAGACGGCCTGCGCGGCGTCGGCAAGCTGGAGCGAGGCCAATGCCCGCGAGTTCTTCCGTCGCTATTTCGAAGCGGTGCAAGTGGGTGAGGGCACGGCCTTCGCCACCGGCTATTATGAGCCCGAGATTGCCGGCTGCCGCACGCGCAGCGCCGGTTGCGAGACCCCGGTCTATGGCCGCCCGGACGATCTCGTGGAGGTCGATCTCGGCCTGTTCAGCGAGAACCTGAAGGGGCGGCGCATTCGCGGCAAGGTGCAAGGCACCGCATTCGTGCCTTATGAGGATCGCGCGGCGATTGCCGATGGCGCGCTGGCCGGGCGCGCGCCCGAACTGGCCTATGCCGCCGATCCGGTGGAGCTGTTCTTTCTGGAAGTGCAGGGCAGCGGCCGCATTCGCCTGCCCGATGGCGGCATCATGCGCATCGGCTATGCCGGGCAGAACGGCCGCGATTATACGGGCATCGGCCGGCTGATGCGCGATCGCGGCCTGATCGAGATCGGCTCCATGCAGGACATCATGGCCTGGCTGCACGCCAATCCGGTCGAGGGCCGGGCGATCATGAACGAGAACAGGAGCTACGTCTTCTTTCAGGAGCTGACCGGACCGGGCCCGCTCGGCGCGCTCGGCCTGCCGGTGACGCCGGAAGCCACGGTCGCGGCGGACCCTGAATTCGTGCCGCTCGGCGCTCCGGTGCTGCTCTCGCTGGATCGCGCCGAGCCCAACGGCCTGTGGATCGCGCAGGATACCGGCGGGGCGATCAAGGGCGCCAATCGCTTCGATACCTTCTGGGGCGCGGGCGATCGGGCGCGCGGCATTGCGGGCGGCATGTCCGCGCGGGGCAGTGCGCTTATCCTGTTGCCCATCGGCACCCATGCCCGCCTGACGGCCCGGTCCTCGACGCCGTCCCCATGAGGGGGAGGCCACCCGTCCCTGTTCGCGTCCCGGACTGGTCCTGACATGCCGCGTCGCTCGCTCACGCCCGAGGAGCGTGCCGTGTGGGACCGGCTTGCCAGCACGGTGACGCCGCTGCGCCGGGCCCGGCCGGCTCCGCTGCTCCAGAGCGCCTCGCCCGAAGCCTTCGCCGCCGCGCTGGACCAGCCCCGGCCGGTCAAGGGCCGAGTGCCGCCGCTGCGCCCCGCACCCGCCCCGCCGCCACCGCCCGCGCCCGCCGCCGTGCCGGTGCTGGATGGCAGCTGGGAAAAGCGCATCCGCTCGGGCCGCCTCTCGCCCGATCATGCTATCGATCTGCATGGCCTCAATCTCGCCGCCGCGCATGTCCGGCTGGAACGAGCGCTGGCCGATGCGCTGGCGCAGGGATGGCGCGTGCTGCTCGTCGTCACCGGCAAGCCGCGTCCCGCGCCCGCGCCCGGCGAACCCCGCCGACGCGGCGCCATCCGCGCCGAGATCGGCGACTGGCTCGCCCGCAGCGCTTATGCCCATCGCATCGCCAGCGTGCGGCAAGCCCATCCCCGTCACGGCGGCGAGGGCGCGCTCTACATCATCCTGCGCCGCCCACCGGGCTGATCGCGCGCTGCGCCGCCGGCATCCGACCACCGCCGGCGCACGTCATCCCAAAGCCGCCGCCAGCAAAGAATGCATTGCGTCAATGGCCGCTGTCCGCCGTGTTCGTCGCAAAGCAGCCAGACCGGACCCAACCAATTGCGGACGTTTCGATCTGCCCGTAGAATGCTTTGAAACACCGGAGCGACAGATGCACGGAAACGAACCAGTCTTACTCGCTTTGATCGTCTGGTTCGCTTTGATGGCTTTCGGCACCATACGATCATTTGCGTTTTGGACGCGCCGCGGTCCCGCAAGAACTTTCCGTTCTGCGTTCTTCTTTGCAGCCTTACCTTGGCTCGCGATTTGGGCGCCTGCTCTGACCGGGTGGTTAATTCTATGGGCGATCGGCAAGTATCCGCTACCTACACCTAATCAGCTTGTTGAACGATTTAGCGGAAGTGGGTTTGACATCGGCCTAGGGTTGTATGGCCTGATCGTACCGGCCCTCCTCCCCGCAGCGACATGGTTGGCTATACGTGCCCGTAGAGCTGGGAATGGCAGCTGACCACCCATTCAGTCGTCAGTGATCTTCCAGCGCCTCTTCAAGGCGGCCTAACCCGCAGTAACCGTCGCCCTCGCCAAAATCCGCCGGTAGATCCGCGCAAGGCTCTCCAGATCGGCCAGCGCCACCGCTTCGTCCAACTTGTGCATCGTCGCGTTGAGCAGGCCGAATTCCACCACCGGGCAGAGCGCGGCGAGGAACCGCGCGTCCGATGTGCCGCCGCTGGTCGAAAGCTCCGGCGTCACGCCCGTCTCGTCCGCGATGGCCTCGCTCACCAGTGTGGAGAGCGCGCCCGGCTGCGTCAGGAAGGCCTCGCCGCTGATCATCGCCCGCAGCGTGCCGCCTTCCGCCTCCGCGATCTCCCGGATGCGCGCCACCAGATCCTCGCCGCGATGCAGGTCGTTGAAGCGGATGGAAATGCGGGCGGTCGCTTTCGCCGGGATCACATTGGTCGCCGGATTGCCCACATGCAGGTCGGTGATCTCGATGTTGCTGGGCTGGAACCAGTCCGTGCCCGTGTCCAGCTCGATCGCCTCGATGGCGGTGAGGATGCGCACCAGCGGCGCGATGGGGTTCTTCGCCAGATGCGGATAGGCGACATGGCCCTGCGTGCCTTCCACGCCGATCCACATGTTCACAGAGCCCCGCCGGCCGATCTTGATCGTGTCGCCCAGGCGGCTGACCGAAGTGGGCTCGCCGACCAGGCACAAGTCCGGCGCCACGCCACGCTCGGCCATGTGGCGCATCAGCACGCGCGTGCCGTGGATGGCGTCGCCTTCCTCATCGCCGGTGATGAGCAGGCTGATCGTGCCGGGCTGGGCTTGCCCGTCCGCATCCGCCTGCGCCACGGCGGCCACGAAAGCAGCGATGGCGCTCTTCATGTCCACCGCGCCGCGCCCGTAGAGCAGATCGCCGCGCCGCTCCGGCGCGAAGGCATCGCTCGCCCAGCCCTCGCCCGGCGGCACTACGTCCAGATGGCCGGCGAAAGCGAAATGCGGACCATCGCCCGTCCGCCGCACCGCCAGCAGATTCTCCACCGGGCCCTCCGGCCCTTCGCCATCGAGGAAGCGCTCCACCGTGAAGCCGAGCGGCGCCAGCATCGCGGCGAGGCAATCGAACACCGCGCCGGTGGCCGGCGTGACCGATGGGCAGGCGATCAGCGCTTCGGCCAGCGCGACGGGGTCGGTGAGGGGCGGGGAGGTCGTCATGGCGCACCGCGTTAGCCAAAGCCGCGCGCCAAGGGAAGGGAGGCCCGCGCCTGCGCCACGCCGGCCTCTCGCCGACATGCCGAAAGCGATGAAAAGGTCACGACTGTTGGCAGATAGATTTCACGGCGGAGAGAAACCTGTGCAACCCGTTACAAGGCTGCATCTTGTTTCTTGAATGAAGGAGCCGTCGATGCGGAAATGCGCCATCGCCCTGTTCGCCGCCACAACTCTGGTACCGCCCGTCATGGCGCAGGAGAGGGTCAATATTGGCATCTGGGGCACTGGCCTTCTGGGCCAAGCGGCGCTTCGTAGCGCTGAGGCGGCCACCAGGCAGCACGATCCAGATCGACGCGGGCGTTCGGGCTCTTCGACCGGGCAGCGCAGTTCGGTTCCGGAAGGGATGTCGAAGCTGTCGTTCGTCCGTTCAGGCAACGTCACGGACCAGATCGAGACGGCCGTTGCGGAGCGCCTTCAGGAAATCGTGTCGCTCAGGTTCCGTATGGATGGCCCATCCGATCTCGTGAAAGCGGCAGGCACGCGCGCTATCTATCAGAGTGAATTGAAGTCGCGCAATCTGCCCGAAGACTCGGTCAGCGGCGCGACAGCTTTGTTTCTAGCGATTGGCTGGGAGCTGGCGAACGGGCGGAAATTATCCGCGGCGCAGAATGCAGCCATTCTCCGGCAAACGACCAACGGCCTCCAGGCCACACCGCTGGCTCGGCAGAGCAATGCGCATCGCCAGCAGGAAGCCGAGATGCGCCTGATCATCTCTGCCCTCTGGCTGAAGGAAGCGGATTTCCGCGCGGACGCGCCTGCCCTGGTCCGGGAGATGTCGGATTCGGTGTGGAAAGATATGATGGCGATAACCGGTAATGATATGCGCGCCTATGCCGTGACCGCGACGGGATTCACCAAGGCCTGACATCGCGCTGCCTGCCCGCGACACATCCCCGCGTCCAAACAGGAAAGGAACCCGATGCCCAGGATTGACCTCGAGTCCATCGCGCAGAGCAACAGCACCGGCTATCCCGCGCCGTTCGATGCCGCCGTCGCCGGGCGCTGGTATCGCCGCCTCGGCCGCCATGCCGGGCTCGCCAGCCTGGGCGCGAGCCATGTCGTGCTCAGGCCCGGCGCCTGGTCCTCCCAGCGCCACTGGCATGAAGGCGAGGACGAATTCCTCGTCATGCTCTCCGGCGAGGCCGTGCTCATCGAGGATGAAGGGGAGACGATCCTGCACGCGGGCGATTGCGCCGCATGGCCGGCGGGCGCGCACAATGGCCACCATCTCGTCAACCGCAGCGATGCTGATTGCGCGTTCATCTGCCTCAGCGCAGGCAATCGCGATGCGGGCGGCGCCTATTCGGATATCGACATGATCTTCACCGCCACCGGCTATCAGCGCCGCGACGGCACGCCTTATGAGACCGAGCGGTTGCCCTAGGCTCGGGGCCTATTCATGCTTTCACCGCAGAAAAGAAGAGAAAGCGCGGCTCGGTCGTCAGGCTCAGATATGCCTCGGGGAAGCGCAAGTGGGCCCACGGCCAGCCGCTTCTCGACGGTGAGGATATGGCGGCTCAAGATGATGTTGTTCTCGATCTCAACACGACCGTCGTAGAGGAAGCGATCGAGGCCCACCCAGCGGCACAGGGTGTACCAGATACTAGGCCTGTTCCACGAATGGTCTCGCAAGGACCTCGACGAGCTGGTGCGACTGATGGGGAAGCTCGCCCAGGGCATGGCCAAGGAACCAGCACGGTCGAACCGTTCCACCGATTAATCTTCGATGTAGGATCACATGGTCCTAGGCGGCGTGGGAGGAGTGTCTGCGGAAATCTCTCCGTTCGCCCTGAGCTTGTCGAAGGGCTGTCCTTCTTCCTTCGACGCCGCTGAAGAAAAGAACAGCCCTTCGACAAGCTCAGGGCGAACGGATGAGGGGGTAGGCCGGTCCGGACAGGCTGGGGTTCCAATCGTCATGCGAAGAGTGGCTGTTCGAATGTGTCCACGCCGCCTAGCGCTGATCAGGAGGAGAGGATTTAGTTGCGCCGGCGCAGGTTGATCTCAACACAGCCGGCACCTCGCCTGCTTCCAAGCGCCACTGCCCCATGCGTAGCTGTGGTGGGTCAGCGTCAGAAGCTACTGGCTAGTCGAACCGCCCTTCGACAACCAATCGATCTGATCCTGCGAGAATCCACTTGCTACTGCCGCGACGACCTCCGCTCCTGGATGGCGATCCCGCCGGCGCAACGCGATCACGAGAAGCCGGAGGGCTTCCAATCGCGAGTCGGCGAGCGGGTTAGGCGGCGTGAAGCCGAAGAGCGACGCGATCGCTCGAACCTTTGGCCCCATTTTTCTGGTCACAGGGTCGCATCTGGCGACGGCAATCACAGCGCGTTCAAGATCGTTGAACAATGGGGATGCAGGATGTGTCACATCGACCTCCCTAGTCCTGGAGCCGTTCTCGAATGGGGGCCGTGCTGGTCGCCACAATGGCGCCGCACGCCGGGCGCTTTCCGGGGGCGGAGGCAGCCCCCGGCGTGCGACATGAGCCGGCCCTAAAGGCCGAACTTGTACGTTAGCCCAAGACCGACGGTTGCCTGGTTTCTCGATCCGCGATTTTCGACCAGCGGCGCGCGGGCAGCGTCTCCGGTGAGCCGGTCATAGCCCACCAGAACCGCGCCCGAGATGCGCTCCGTGAGGGGAATGTGGGCGCTCAGGCCGAAGCCGGCGGACAACAGGCCGCCATTGGCGTCATATTGACGCAAACCGGAACGGGCAGACTGGATCGCCGTTACACCAAAATATGTCTGGTTATACTTGTCGTCGACGAAACTGAGCCGCGGTCCCATCGCAATCTTGATGGCCTGTGCATTTGAGGTCGAGGACAGGGGGATATCCGCCACATAGACGAGCCCCAAGGTCGCGATCAAACCCTGCCCGCCGCTCAGCGCCTGACGGACGTCGAGCTTGGCGGCGAAGTTGCCGCTCTGATAACCGATATAGCCGCCCGCTTCGGCGGTGTCCTCTATTTCGCCAAGTCCCAGTAGCGCATCAGAGCTGTCACCGGCGATCTTGAAAACGCTGCTGCTGCCGATCAAGCGCGTGCGCACGGCGATAGAACTGGCGGTGCTCGGCGTCGGCTGGATGCTTGGGGGCACCGTAGGCTTCGGTACGGTGCTGTACGCGATCAGCATCGGCTGGGTGGTCCACCACGCCTTGCCACTTTTCACCATCGACAAGTCTCGCGACAGCCCAGTGCCAAGCTAGTGCTGCGCCTGTTCGTCGGAAATCTCGCAGGTGGACAGCGAATTAGTTTGCCAAACGGAAAGCTGTCCATATAGTTTGCCATATGGAGAACTATCAGTCATCCGTGGATGCGGCCTTCCATGCCCTCGCGGATCCCACCAGGCGGGCCATCGTCAGCCGCCTCACGAAGGGCCCCCTGCCGGTGAAGGAACTGGCGGAGCCTTTCGATATGGGACTACCGTCCTTCATGAAACACCTCCGGATTCTTGAGAAAGACGGCCTGATCAGTTCCGAAAAGGTTGGCCGCGTCCGCACCTGCCGGATGAATACCGAGAGGCTGGCGGTCGCCGAGTCCTGGCTCTCCGAGCAACGTAAGCTTTGGCGGGCCAGAACGGATCGGCTTGCTGACTATGTCGAAACCCAAATGTCCAGGACCATTGAAGATGCCAACTGAACAATCCGAACTCACCATTGAGCGCTTCATCAATGCGTCGCCAGCCGCTGTTTGGAAAGCATGGAGCACGCCCGAGCATTTGGCGAAATGGTGGATCCCCGCCCCGATCGAATGCCAAGTGGTCAAGCTGGACCTCCGTCCAGGCGGCGGGTTTGAGACGCGCATGCGGGAGGGCGAGGGCGAATTTCAACCGCATGTCGACGGCAGCTTCCTGGAGATCGTCCCCGAAGTCCGCTTGGTCTGGACGACGGTTCTGACCGAGGGTTGGCGGCCCGCTGAACCCTGGCTGGCATTGACCGCGATCATAGCGTTGGAGGCGCAGGAACGCGGCACCCGATACTCGGCTCGCGTCCTGCACAAGAACGCTGCGGACTCCCGGAAGCATGAAGAAATGGGATTCTACGATGGCTGGGGCACCGTGATCGACCAACTCGCGGTATTCGCCGAGCGATTGAAGTGATCCAACAACCGGATCGCATACCGCACGTAGCCCTGCCGGGTGGTCGGCCGAGCAAGCTTGCTCGGTTGCTGTATGGACCCTAGCCTGCTTCTGTGAATCGCACTCTTTCTCTTCTTGCCTTGTGGGCGATCACCGAACCGGCGCATGCCGCCGACACCGAGCTGGCGGAAACGCTTGCCGTTCTGGTGATGGACGATGCTCGCATGAGCCAGGTGCGTTATCTCAACCTACTGCTCGATAGAGCGAATATCACCGTGGTCGATTCCGAGATGGACGATTGCCTGAGTCGGATGGTCACTGCTGACGATGTTACAAGCTGCATCCGCTCTGACGGCAGCTCAAACTCAACACGCGAACTCGTTCTTGTTCTGAATGACGCCGGCTCTGCGGATCGGGAAAAACCAGGTCTCGCCAGACTCGTTTGCGTCGGACCGGGCGATGCCGCCAACGATTCCAATCGGCAGTCGATCACATTGTGGCCGAGAGCCTATGGCCTGCGCAGTGCGACACGATATATCGAGGATGGCCAGCGGTTGCGGGACTGTGTGGCAGCCGCCCAGGCGGAGGCCGTTCCATGAAAATGACCATCGATGCGAAACTGCCAGATTTACGCTTGGGCAAACTCGTCGCCATCGCACTGCTTTCCCTTGCTGTGTCTCCTGCATTGGCGGAGGAAGCCCCTCTTTTGACGGCCTATGAAGGCAAATACCCCCATGACGCTACATTACCGCATTTCCTGATGCATCCGCTCGTTGCACAGGCCGTTGAACGCGTTGTGCCGGATGCGGAGGTTCGTCAGCGGTTACTCGCGCCGGATGGCCCCAAGACACCAATCTGGATTGCAGGTGGTCGCATCCATAGCTGGGGGTGCGAGGCGCATCTGTGCGGCCCCCATAACTGGATGATTTCGATGGAGCTCGATGGGAGCGCGCCGGAAATCTGTTATCATAAAGCCAGTTCGTCCGATGCCGGAGCGCGATGGTATCGTGAAGGCGAATGCGAGGTTCGGGATTACCAGTGCCCTGCGGGGAAACCGGGCAGTCGTGATGGGTGATCGCAGATGGCACCACCAGCATCGGGGCGTCCGGCGAAGATGGCCGTGTACAACTTCCCATATCCGTGACTGGATCGGTAGCGGCGAAACATAGCTGTCATATCGCACTCCTATGCGGCGTGCCCATGGCTTCCCTCACCTCTCAGTTGAGCGCGCAGCGTACCGACCTGCTGGAATATGTGGGGCGACAGGTGCGCGATTCGTCGCTCAGCGACGACATCGTACAGGAAGCCTATCTCCGGTTTCTGACGTTCGAGGCGAAGCCGGATAACAGCGTGACAAATGCGCCCGCTCTGTTGCGTCGCATATCGCTAAACCTGATCCGGGATCATTTCCGCCGGGCCAGCCGCTTTCCGCTTGTCGAACTCTCAGATACGATTCCCTGCGCGCAACCTGCCGTCGATCAGCAGTTGGAACGTCGGCAGTTGATCGAACTGGTCGCGGAAATCCTCAAGACGATGCCTCGCCTTCGCCGGACGGTTTTCATCCGTCGCCGCGTGTCCGGGCACTCGGCCGGCGAAGTGGCCGAGGCCCTGGGATTGTCCCCCAGCGCCGTCAGCAATCATGTGGCGCGGGCAATCATTGATCTCGATTCAGCGATCGAGAAGATCGAGAAACGAGGCGGTTCTGTCCGAGATTAGCGCTATGAAATGGGCGGCGGCGCAATGGATAGAGCGCCGCATGGACGACGAAGCCTTCGACGAGGCGGCGTTTGACGCCTGGCTCGCCAGCGACCCCGGTCACGGGCCGGTGTTCGATACGATGTGGCGGCGCACCATGGGGCCGGACATGGACGCAGCCTTGAACTCCTATAAACGCCAAGGGGCAAGCAGGCGCACTGTGCTCGCAAGCGTGGTGGCTGCCCTGCTGGTGACGGCTGGTGGTTACAAGGCCATGCCCTTGATCGAACTGCGCCTTGCCAAGCCCCAGGAATATGCGGTGGCGCACGGAAATGTCCGTGAGATTATGTTGGCGGACGGTACGCAGCTCACATTGGCGGGCGGCGCGGACATAAAGGTCCGTTACACCCGCCATGATCGCGTGGTCGAGCTGACGCGCGGTGCGATTTTCGCCAATGTGAGCCATGATGCGCAGCGTCCGTTCCGAATCCGCACTGGCAGCGCCCGCATCGAGGTTGTCGGGACCAGCTTCGAGGTTTCGAGCAAACCCACGAGCATCCGCGTTGCGGTTGCTTCCGGCGTCGTTCAATTCGGTGGCGATGGCTGGTTCGACAGGCCAATCGACCTCAACATGAAACAGGCGGCCATCCTCGACCGGACAGGCCTGAAACGCATAGCGGACGTGAATCCGGAAAACGTCGCCCGCTGGCGTAGCGAATGGGTGGAATATAAGGGCGCGCCACTGCGGCAGGTGATCGCCGATCTGCAAAGCCTCTCGTCGATGCCGATCGAGATTGCCGACGCAGGCCTGGGCGACAAGCTGGTGAGTGGGCGGATAAGGCTCACCGAGCCGATGAGCCAGGTTGAAAACCTGTCAATCACACATGGCTTCCGGGTTCGCCGCACCGATAGCGCCCTGATCATATCAAATAACTGAAAGTCCTGCGATATGACCTGCTCCAAGACTGCAACAAAAATGAAACAAGAAACTTTGTGAAATTTCGCCAGACGCAGCGTCTTTCTCCTGAGTCCGCTTAACTCACACAGGGGAATACATAGTGTCCACCTTCCAAGGGTCGCTTCGTACTGGAGTTGCCGCCTTCGTTCTTGCCATTGGTGTTGTTGGTGCGGTGTCGCCGGCACAGGCGCAGGACATCATCACGCTTCCGTCCGCCAGTCTGGAGGATTCGCTGAATGCGCTGTCCCGCCAGTCCGGGGTTCAGATACTGGTCGATCAGACATTGCTGCGGGGAAAGAAGGCGTCCGCGATCAAGGAGGCTGCTTCCGTTGAGGCCGCGCTTGCCCAGCTTCTGCGCGGATCAGGCCTGACCTGGCAGAAGCGCGGAGACGCGTTCCTGATCGTTCGAGGCGTAGCCGTTCATGCCGCTTCGACAACAGGCAGCCCAGTGGTCGGCCGTCCTTCGGGTGAGCAAACGGCTGCTTTGAGTACGGACAACGAACAGGCGGCGTTCGATGTGGCTGAAAGCGTCGTCGTCACCGGATCGCGCATCGCCCGGCCTGAACTTGACAACCCGATGCCGGTCAGCGTCACCAGCATGGAACAGGCGAACCAGATGGGCCTGACCACGGCTTATCAGGCGCTGCGGCTCAATCCTGCACTCGATGTCGGCATCGGCGAGGGTAACGCCCAGGGGCAAAGCTGGGATGCGGGCGTCGCCTCGGTCGATCTGCGCGGGCTGGGCGTCAACCGGACGCTCACTCTGGTGGACGGGCGCCGGCGGGTGTCGGGCTCGGCGCAAAGCTCGGCGGTCGATCTCAACATGATCCCGCCGGCGATGATCGATTACATCGAAGTCGTCACCGGTGGCGCGGCAGCGATTTACGGCGCGGACGCGGTGACCGGTGCGGTCAACGTCATCACCAAGAAGAATTTCTCCGGCTTACAACTCGATGTGACCAACGGCATCTCCGAATATGGGGATGGTCAGCGCTTTCGAGTTTCAATGACGGCTGGTGGGCAGTTCGACGACGGGCGCGGCCGCGTCATTCTGGGCGGCAGTTATATCAACAATCAGGAAGTGATCTATCAGGATCGGCCCTATACCGCCAACGGACACGCCGCCTATAACAACCCCGAGAACACCGGCCCCGATGACGGTAAAGCCGACCGCAAGTGGACCAACAACTATCAGTGGGTCGCCTATTCTCCTTATTCCAACTTCCTGATCGGCCCCGAGAAAACACCCTATATGATCAAGGGGGGTGAAGTCGTTCCGATTACGATAGATCCGCTTAACGGAAGCGGCGGCGGCGATTTCCCGCAAGGATTCGGCGGCAACAGCGAGGGCAATCTCTATCGCGGGCACCAGCTTCAGGGTCCGACCAAGACTCTGGGTGTCATGGGCAAGCTCGATTATGAGATTACCGACGGCATCAATTACACGGCCGGTTTCGATTACACGTCCAGCAAATATATGGGCAGCGCAGGCTGGTATCGTGACGATCAACGCACCAACCTTTGGCTGAACGGCAATGGCGGCGCCATCGCCCATATCGACAACCCATATATGCCGCAGTCGATGCGCGACCTGCTGATCGCCAATGACTTGACCAGCGTGCCCCTGCGCCGCTGGTGGGTCAATTTTCCGGCCCAACGGGAACTTCATGATCGCGAAAATTTCACCCTGATCCAGGGTTTGAACGGCGATTTCGCCGGCGGTCGCTTTAAATGGGAGGCTTACTGGCAATATGGCCGCACGACCGACCAGGTCAGCATCACCAATGTTCCGCTGATTTCCCACTGGATCGAGGCGCGTGACGCCATCGAACTGAACGGGCAGATCGTATGCCGCGATCCGGCAGCGCGGGACGCGGGTTGCGTGCCGTATGACATCTTCGGCCCGAGCACCACGCCGGAACAGCGGGATTATGCCACGACAACGCGTCAGGAATCGCGGCGCACTTCCCAGGAGCTTTATGGCGCCAACATCAGCGGCATGGCGTTTGCTCTTCCCTATGGCGATGTGTCGTTTTCACTGGGAATCGAACATCGCAAGGACAGCCTGCAGACGGTGGACGATCCCCGCGCGGCGACCGATCTTCCGCCTACGGTGCATCCGGACATCGATGCCTCGGTCAGCGTGACCGAGATGTTCGGCGAACTGGTGGTTCCAGTTCTCAGCGATCTGCCGTTCGCGCGTCGCCTCCAGATCGAAGGCGCCTATCGCTATTCGGACTATGACACATATGAGCCTACCAACACCTGGAAAGTCGGTGCCATCTGGTCGCCGATCGATAGCCTGTCGTTCCGTGCTGTCCGTTCTTACAGCGTCCGGGCGCCCAATTTCGGCGAACTTTACAATCCGACAAGACTTGCGATTACCGGTAGCATCAACGACCCTTGCTTCGGCATCAATTACGATCTGAACGCAGACCGCGCCAGGAATTGCGCGGCCTTGGGCGTCCCCGCCGGGCTTCCGCAATATGTTGATGGGGTCGCGGTCTATTCCGGCGGTAATCCCGACCTGGAGCCGGAAGCATCGAACAGCCTGACGGTCGGGGCGATCTTCCAGCCCGAATTTCTGCCCGGCTTCGATTTCACGGTCGATTATTGGAATATCGAGATCACCGATGTGATCACCAGCTACTCCGTGCGCGACATGGAGAACAAATGCGTCGATCTGCCCTCGATCGACAATCCGTTCTGCTCGAATGTCATTCGCGATCCGGTGACGCACAAGATTTCGCAGATCAATACCTACGCCATCAATGCCGCACGCATGGCCGCCCGTGGCGTCGATTTCGGCATCAACTACCGGCGCCTGCTCGGACAAGGCACGCTGGACGCGTCCTTCAAGGGCACGTGGAATATCGAAAACATCGTTGATAGCACACCCGGCATTCCTACGGGCATCCTGCAATATGACGGCGATTTTACAACGCCGCGCTTCAAGGCCAATCTCTACCTGGCCTACACCCTCGGCGATTTCAGCATTGGCCTGAATAATCAGTTCATCGGCGCGGCGGTGACCAGCCAGAACCACGCTTCACCGGAATATTACGGCGAATTCAACAAGGTTCCGGCCAAGGTTTATACAAACCTGTCGCTCCGCCACACGATCGACGAGCGCTACACATTGGGGTTCGGCGTCAATAACGTGCTGAACGTAAAGCCAACGGACACCGCGAACGTGTGGAACGGCGGCGCGGGGCGGTACGATACGATCGGCCGCTATTTCTTCGGCACGCTCAGCCTGAAACTGTGAACTTGCGGGCCGAGCGAATGCCTCGGCCCCATTTCCGAGAATCCAGGGAAGACCAGCCGCAGCGCCATACTGGCGCCGCTGAACGTCACGCTTGAAACTCACGAGGAAGAAACATGAAACGTCTCAATCGGCGCCAGTTCGTGATAGCCGCCGGCGCGGCGCTACTCGCGGCAGCCGCAACACCTGCGCAGGCCGAGAAGTTCACTGTGGCGGTGGTGCCGGACACGCAAAACTACGCCGACGTCACGTTGCCCCAACCGCGAGGTGTCCAGACCTTCATCCAACAGATGCAATATCTGGTGGACCAGCGCGAAGAGAAAAACCTCGCCTTCGTCAGCTTTGTCGGTGACATCGTTCAGAACGGCGATGGGCAGTTCCGGCAGAAGGTGGAAGGCGCCGATGGCGAGCAGTTTCGCTATTGGGATACGCGCGGCGAGTGGGACAATGCCAATCGCGCCATTTCCATCCTGAGCCGTTCGTCGATCCCTTTTGGAATGGTGCCCGGCAATCACGATTATGACAGTGCGGTCTGGTGGGGTGGCCCAGGCAGTCCCGGCGTGGCGACGCCCCGGCGCGGCGGACGGACATGGGACTATTATTTCGGCCCGCAATCCCGCCATTTCGCTGGAAAATCCTGGTATGGCGGCTCGTTGAAGGCGGGCCTGAACAGCTATCAGTTCTTCACCGCGGCCGGAAAACGCTTCCTGCACATCTCGTTCGAAATGGCCCCTCCGCAGGCTGTCCTGGACTGGGCGCAGCTCGTGATCGACGCCAATCCCGGCCTGCCAGTCATCATGACCACGCATGAATGGATTTACCCCGCGTCGGTCGCGGATAAGGTCAAACGCTCCGAATGGTATCGCAAGGCGTTCGCGGGCAGCGATCATCTGGGACCGGATGAGATATGGGATCGCTTCGTTCGCAAGAATCCGGAAATTTTCCTGATCCTGAGCGGCCATCATTCTACTCCAGCCAAGGATGGGGTTTCGCAGGGCGAGAATCTGCGGATCGACAAGAATGATGCGGGCTATCCCGTTTATCAGGTGCTGACGGATTATCAGAGCAACACCGTGGGGCCGGACGGAAAGGCCGGCTCGGCCAATGGCGGCGCGGGCTGGTTGCGCTTCATCGAGTTCGATACGGATAAGCGCAAGATGCACTTCTACACCTATTCGCCGCTGCTCAATCGCTATGCTGGTCGGGACGGCCACCTGCCCTTCGGCACCCCCGCGCACCTGTCTGACTTCGAACTGGAGTTCCCGCCACAGTTGCTGAAGTGACCAGATATGCCGGCGTCAGGATCGATATTAAAAGGAAGCGGGACGTGAAGCCTTTGTTAAGCAGGCGAGGGGCGATCGGACTGGGCGGCGCCGCCATCGTCACGGCAATGACCGGAACGATGGCGAGGGCGGCGTCCCCGGCACGCGAGAAACCATTGGTATTCGCTCACCGGGGCAGCTCCGCCCTGCGGCCGGAACACACGCTGGCCGCTTATGCAAAGGCGATTGCAGACGGAGCGGATTATATCGAGCCGGATCTCGTCATGACCAAGGACGGCGTGCTGATCGCCCGGCATGGGCACGATTTGGGCAATAACACGGATGTATCGGGGCGCCCGGAATTCGCCGGTCGCCGCACGACCAAGACAGTCAACGGCGCACAACGAACCGGCTGGTTCAGCGAAGATTTCACGCTTGCCGAGATAAAAACCCTGAGGGTCATCGAGTGGCTGGGCTCCGTTCGCCCCGAGAGCCAGAGCTACGACGGGCAATTCCAGATCCTCACCTTCGATGAGATTATCGACTTCACCGCCGCCGAGGCAGGGACGCGCGGCCGCGTCATCGGCCTCGTTCCCGAACTTAAGGACGCCGACTATTTCGGGCGGATCGGCCTGCCGCTGGAGGATCGCTTTCTCCATACGCTCGCAGCGCATGATTATACCTTGCGCAATCCGGTGGAAGTCCAATCCTTTCAGGTGGCGCCCCTTCGCTATCTGCGCCGGAAGATCGGGAAATCCGCCAACATCAAATTGCTCCAACTCACCAGCGGCAGCCTTGCGGGAATCCCCAGCGACATCGCGGCGGCCGGTGGGACGACCACCTATGCCGACATGATCGCGCCTGCAGGGCTTGCCCGGATCGCTTCCTATGCGGATGGCGTGGCCCCGGAAATCGAGACGATCATCCCTCGAGGCAAGGACAAGCGCCTCGGCCAACCCGGCACGGTGGTTCAGGATGCCCATAACGCCGGGCTGAAAGTGCGAGCATGGACCTTCAGGCCGGAGAACCGCTTCATGGCTGCCGACTTCTGGAACGATGCCGGCACCGATGCCCGCAACGAAGCAGGTTCGATCGCGGAAATGCGGCGCTATCTGGCGACGGGAATAGACGGGTTCTTCACGGACGATCCGGCACTGGGCCGCAAAGCCGTGGATGACCGCTGAGCCGAACAATCGACGACCGCATCACTGGCTTCGCGATCGTCAGACGATGATCATCCAGTTCTCATCTTCGTCATCTTGGGCGCTCCAGATTCCAATAAAATCAGTGAGAACTCCTCCGCTTGGAGGTAAATTCCATTACGCGAACTTACGCAGGAGCCGATTCTCAGACAATGCTTGCTCCAGCGCCAAAGGCCCCGTCCTACGGCTCCAGCCGGGGCACCGCCCACTCTTCCGCCGCTGCCCCATCCAGCCATTCGCGCATGAAGGGGTGTGCGAGCACTGCGTCCATATAGGTCCGCGCGGGCGCCGGCACGGCGATGGAATACGTAACGAAGCGCAGCACGACCGGCGCGAACATGATGTCGGCAGCGCCGAACCGCCCGAACAGATAATCGCCCTCCGCGCCGAAGCGGCTGCGCGCCTCATCCCAGAGCGCGACGATCCGCGCGACGTTGGCGGCGACCTCCGGTCCCAGGTCACGCGGCGGGAACACATGGCGCGTGTTCATGCCGCAGGTCTGGCGCAGCGGCTGATAGCCCGCATGCATCTCCGCCGCCATGGAGCGGGCCAGCGCCAGCGCGGCCTTGTCCGCCGGCCAGAAATGCGCGCGTCCGCTCAGCGCATCGAGATAATCGATGATCGCGAGACTGTCCCACACCGCGATGTCGCCATCCCACAGCGTCGGCACCTTGCCGCCCGAGACCGCGAGATCGGGTTCCGCCTGCCGCGCCGGCCACTCCTCGCCGAACAGCGGCACGACAACTTCCTCGAAAGGCAGGCCGCATTGCTTCGCCGCCAGCCAGCCGCGCAGCGACCAGCTCGAATAGACCTTGTTGCCGATGATGAGCCTGAGCATGCCCGCGCTCCTAATCCAGCGCCTCGATCACCGCCGCGCGCAGCTCCGGCAGGCCCATGCCCTTCTCGCTGGAGCTGGGGATGATCTGCGGATGCGCGGCGGGGCGCTTGCGCACTTCGGCAACCGTGCGCTCCGTCACTGCCTCAAGCTCGGTGGCCTTCACCTTGTCCGCCTTGGTCAGCACGAGGCGGTAGCTCACGGCCGATTCGTCCAGCATGTCGAGCAATGTGCGGTCCACGTCCTTGAGGCCGTGGCGGCTGTCCACCAGCACCAGCACGCGCTTGAGCGCCGCGCGGCCGCGCAGATAGTCGTTCACCAGGAAGCGCCACTGCTTCACCATGTCCTTGGGCGCCTTGGCATAGCCATAGCCCGGCATGTCGACGAGGCGGAAGCGCAGGGGCTCGGCCACGTCGAAGAAGTTCAGCTCCTGCGTGCGCCCCGGCGTGTTGGAGGTGCGCGCGAGGCTGTTGCGGTTGGTGAGCGCATTGATGAGCGAGGATTTGCCCACGTTCGAGCGCCCCGCGAAGGCGACTTCCGGCACGTCCGCGTCGGGCAGGAACCGCAGGTCCGGCGCCGATTTAAGGAAGGCGATCGGTCCGGCGAACACGCGCCGGGCGTCCTCGATCTGGTCTTCGGTGAACTGAGTCATGCCTTGTCCCTATCCGTTCGGGCCGGGCTTGTCGAAGCTGGCGTCTGCTAGATGTCGTCAGCCTGTCGTGTTGCGTCATTCCCCGCGAATGCAGGAATAACGGGGGTGGGTGGCAGCAAGGCCGCCACTTCCCGTTCTGGAGAATGCCTGCCCCACCCCGCGCAATCAGGGCCGGGCAGGGCATTTCGCCTTATTTCGCCACTTCCGCCGCCGGCTGCCCCAGCACCGGATGCTTGCGATACAGCCACCATTGCTGCGCGATGGTGAGGATGTTGGAGGTGCACCAGTAGATCAGCAGGCCCGCCGCGAAGGGTGCCATGATGAACATCATCATCCAGGGCATGATCGCGAAGATCTGCTTCTGCATGTCGTCCATCGGCGCCGGATTGAGCTTGAACTGCAACCACATGGTGATGCCCAGGATCACCGCCAATATGCCGATGCCCAGGAAGGAGGGCGGCGTGAAGGGCAGCAGGCCGAAGAGGTTGAGGATATGCGCCGGATCGGGCGCGGAGAGGTCCTTGATCCACAGGTAGAAGGGCTGGTGGCGCATTTCCACCGCCAGCATCAGCACCTTGTAGAGCGCGAAGAAGATGGGGATCTGCAGGAAGATCGGCAGGCAGCCCGCGAGCGGGTTCACCTTCTCCGTCTTGTAGAGCTGCATCATCTCCTGCTGCATCTTCGGCTTGTCGGCCTTGTAGCGCTCCTGGATCGCCTTCATCTTCGGCTGGATGGCGCGCATTGCCGCCATGGAGGCGAACTGGCGCTGGGCGACGGGGAACATCAGGCCGCGCACGATGAAGGTGAGGCAGATGATCGCCACGCCGAAATTGCCGATATGGCGGAACAGCCAGTCGAGCAGATAGAAGATCGGCTTCTCGAACCAGCGGAACCAGCCCCAGTCGATCGCATGGTCGAACAGGGCGATGCTGTGCTGGTCCATATAGCGGTCCAGCACCGGCGTTTCCTTGGCGCCCACGAACAGCCGGCTGGTGGTGGTGAGCGACGTGCCGGGCTGGATGATGGCCGGCGCGTAGGTCATGTCCGCCTGATAGCGCTTGCCCGCGCCGGTGCGGAACTGCGCGTCCACCGGCAGACCCTGCGAGGGAATCAGCGCGGCGTGCCAGTAAAGGTCGGTAAAGCCCAGCCAGCCGCCGGTGGTGGAGAAGCGCCGGTCGCCGCCCTCGTCGAGGTCGTCGAAATCGATGTCGTAATTGGCCGATCCATTGAATACGCCGACAGGGCCGGTGTGGATCGTCCAGGTGGAGGGGTCGCGCGAGGGGCCGATGCGCGAGAGCAGGCCGTAATTGCGCGCCGCGACAGGGGACGCGCCGGCATTTTCCAGCGTCTGCGCCACGGTGAGCAGATAATCCTCATCGATGGAAACGCGCAGCACGAAGGTCTGGCCCGCGCCGTTGCTCCAGCGCAGCGTCACGGGCGCTTCCGGCGTCAGTGTCTCGCGGTCGGCCGTCCACACGGCATTGGCGTCCGGCACTTGCAGCCCATCGCCGCTCCAGCCGAAGCTGGCGAAATAAGCATCACCCGCGCCGCTGGGGCTGAACAGGCGGACAGGGCCCGAATCCTCGTCCACCGTTTCCTTGTGCGTGGGCATCACGATGTCGTCGAGGCGCGCGCCGCGCAGGTTGATCGATCCGCGCAGCTTGGGCGTTTCGATGGCGACACGCGGCGTCTCGCCCAGCACGACCGCCCGGTCGCGGATCGTCTGCGCACCGTCGACAAGCGGACCGGCCGCGCCCGGCGTGGCGGAAGGCTGTGCTGCCTGCTCGGCTTCCACGATCGGCTGGCTCGAAGGCGGGAAGAAATAACTGCTGATGACCGGCCAGCCGAACAGGATGGCAATGGTCATTGCCACGGCGAGGATGATGTTTCGCTTGTCGTGCACGTGCTTTCCGGTTTCCGTCTCTATTGTCCTGTGCCGGCGCTTCAGGGCACCGGGTCATGGCCGCAGCCGCCCCATGGGTGGCAGCGCAATAGCCGCTTCAACGCCAGCCAGCCACCCCTTATCGCGCCATATTTGCGCAAAGCCTCAATGGCATATTGCGAACAGCTTGGATGATAGCGGCAAGTGGGGGGCAGGATTCGGCTCGGCCCCAACTGCCAGAAGCGCGCGACGAGGATGAGCATCCGGGCAATCATGGCGCCGTCGCCCTCATGAGGTGGGGGCAGGGCCATGGTAACGCCCACGCGCCGGCAGCGAGATCCTGACGCGGGACAGGGAGAAACTCCCATTCATGTCCTTTCCCCCCCCGTTCATGTCCTTCCACCTGTTCGGCCTGAGCTTGTCGAAGGCCTGTCCTGCTTTGGCGGGTCGATGAAAGAAACGGCCGGTCGCGGCCTTCCGGTCGCCTCCGGTGCGACAGGCTCGGGGTGAACGGTTCCGGAGCCCAGCCACCGCCACGCGTCCGCGCAGACAGGCGTTCGGAGCGCCATGGCTGATCCGTGCACCAGCACGCGTAACCGCCCTTCGTGCCCGATCGCCGCCGGATCGCGCAACCGTCGTGCTCCTGCGCAGGCAGCAGCCCCCCCACCCAAGCCGATTACCCCTTGTCCGCCAACGCGCAGGCAGCGGAATCCTGACGCGGGACCGGGAGAAACTCCCGTTCATGTCCTTTCCCCCCCGTTTGTGTCCTTCCCCCCGTTCGGCCTGAGCTTGTCGAAGGCCTGTCCTGCTTGGCGGGTCGATGAAAGAAGCGGCCGGTCGCGGCCTTCCGGTCGCCTCCGGCGCGACAGGCTCGGGGTGAACGGTCCCGAAGCCCCGGCCACCGCCACGCGTCCGCGCAGGCAGGCGTTCGAAGCGCCATGGCCCACCCGCGCACCAGCACGCGCAACCGCCCTTCGTTCCCGATCTCTGCCGGATCGTGCAATCGTCGTGCTCCTGCGCAGGCAGGAGTCCAGGGCGCAGCCGACGACCTCGCCGCAGCCGGTTACCCCTTGCCACCCTCGGCTCCTGCTTTCGCGAAGTAGAGGCCGCCCTCGGTCGAACCATTGATCGCTCGTTGGTGTCATGCGCCCGGCGCATCGCGGGGAGCGCCATCCCTGGTCTCGCCAGCCTTGCCTGCCGCGCCGCTCGGCGCACGCCTGTTTCCGCCAGCACCCCGGCCGCCCCGTCCGCGCCCGCCCTCGCGCGGCGGTGCGCCCTTGCCGGATGCGATCCGGCTCAGCGCCTTCTCCAGTTCGGCGGCAAGCAGCGCATAATCCCGCTCGACGCCGCCTTCGCGGCCGATCAGCACGTGATCTGCGCCGGCAATGGCCCGCTCGGGCAGGATGTCCCGCGCGAGCGCACGAAAACGGCGCTTCATCCGATTGCGAATGACAGCGCCGCCGATTTTCTTGGTGACTGTGATGCCCAGCCGTGGCGTCGGGTCTCCGTCGCGCCGGTCAAGGACCAACAGCACGAAGCCGGGCATGGGGGCACGCAGGCCGCGATTGGCGGCCAGGAAGTCGGCGCGGCGGGTCATGCGACCCACGGCGCGCCGAGCTTCCGGAATCAGGCCGTCAGCTTCTTGCGGCCGCGGGCACGGCGTGCGTTCAGCAGCTTGCGGCCGCCCACCGTCGCCATCCGCGCGCGAAAGCCGTGCCGGCGCTTGCGAACCAGATTGCTCGGCTGAAAGGTGCGCTTCATCGTTCATTCCTCAACATCGAATCGGATCTGCAGAATCGACAAAAATGGCCGCCTCGCACCAGATAGATGGGAGCGGCCGCCTGTCCGAAGGCGCGCCGATAGGCAAAGCGGCCGGATTTGTCAATCTGCGGGGCGGGCTTGTCGCGGCTTCGAGGCCGGATTTCCGTTCAGCCGTCGCAGGCGCAGCCCGGCGCCTTGGTGCAGCGCTTGTCCCGCGCGATGCAGCTGTCGCCGCAGGCCTTGCCCGCCCGGCAGACCTTGCAGCATCCGCTTTGCGCGCAGGCGGGCTGCGTGCCCGCCGATCCCGCCCCGGCAACGAGCAGCACCATGAGCGCCGCGCGAAGGATCATCCTCCCCGTCATGGTTCCTCTCCATGATCGTCAGTGTCTGTGGCAGCAGTCTGGCATGATCCCCTTAACATCAGGTAGCGCGGACGATCCGTGCGGCGCGGACCGCGATTTCCCTGTCCTACACCTGCCCGGCAATGTCATCGCGTGAATCAAGCTAACCCATTGAAAAAAAGACTTTAGGAAAAAACTTCCTATGCGCGATATGTGTGAGGTTCCAGAACTTCCGCCGGCTCCCGCTCTCCATTCCGTTCGCGCTGGCGGAAGTGGTGGAAACGAAGCGGGAACATCGCTAGACCCTGCGTCATGATCGCGCATTTGAAAGGCCTTCTCGTCTCCACCGGGCTGGACAGCGCCGTCGTCGATGTCGGCGGCGTGGGCTATCTGATCGGCATGTCCTCGCGCAGCCTTTCGGCGCTGGGGGCGGTTGGGGAAGCCGTCACCGTCCATACCGAGATGCTGGTGGGCGAGGATTTCCTGCGCCTCGTCGGCTTTGCGAGCGAGACGGAGCGGGACTGGTTCCGGCTGCTCACCGGCGTTCAGGGCGTCGGCGCGCGCGTGGCGCTCGCCATCCTCTCCGCACTGGAGCCAGCCGAACTGCACCGCGCCATCGCGACGCAGGACAAGGCGATGGTCGCCCGTGCCAATGGCGTCGGCCCCAAGCTCGCCGAGCGTATCGTGCGCGAGCTCAAGGACAAGGCCGGGAGCATCGCCACCGGTCCGCTGGCCATCGGCGGCGCTCCGGGCGCGCCGGTGCCGGCGGCAGGCGGGCTTGCGGCCGATGCGCAGGCGGCGCTTGCCTCGCTCGGCTTCCGGCCCGGCGAGGCCAGCATCGCCGTCAATGCGGCGCTGGACGAGCTTGGCGAGGGCGCCAGCCTCGACGCGCTGGTCCGCCTCGCGCTCCGCAAGGCAGCGAAGTGACGCGCGCCGCGATGATCGCTAGGGTGGTCGCCTGATGGCTTCTTCGCCCCTTCTCTCCGCTGGCCGCACGCCGGAGGACGTCGACGCCGCGCTGCGCCCCAAGACGCTGGACGATTTCGTCGGGCAAAAGGCCGCGCGCGAGAATCTTCGGATCTTCATCGCCGCCGCCCGGGCGCGGGGCGAAGCGCTCGATCATGTGCTGTTCTTCGGCCCGCCCGGTCTGGGCAAGACGACGCTGGCGCAGATCGTCGCGCGCGAGATGGGCACGGGTTTCCGCGCCACCTCCGGCCCCGTCATCGCCAAGGCGGGCGATCTCGCCGCCTTGCTCACCAATCTCGATGAAGGCGACGTGCTCTTCATCGACGAGATTCACCGGCTCAATCCGGCAGTGGAGGAGATTCTCTATCCCGCCATGGAGGATCGCGCGCTGGATATCATGATCGGGGAGGGGCCGTCCGCCCGCTCCGTGCGGATCGACCTGCCGTCCTTCACACTGGTCGGCGCGACCACCCGGCAGGGCCTGTTGGCGACGCCGCTGCGGGATCGCTTCGGCATCCCGGTGCGGCTCAATTTCTACAGTGTCGATGAGCTGGAGCTGGTCATCAGCCGCGCCGCGCGCCTGCTCGCCCTGCCCATCGCGCCCGATGGCGCCGCCGAGATCGCCCGCCGCGCGCGCGGCACCCCGCGCATCGCCGGACGACTGCTGCGCCGAGTGCGTGACTTCGCGCATGCCGCCGGGCACGACATGGTCGACGCGCCCGCCGCCGACGCCGCTTTGTCCCGCTTGGAGGTCGACCAACTCGGCCTCGATCTCATGGACCGCCGCTACCTGCGAATGATCGCGGACATCTATAAGGGCGGTCCGGTCGGCGTGGAGACGCTGGCGGCCGGCCTCTCCGAGCCGCGCGACACCATCGAGGACGTAATCGAGCCCTATCTGCTCCAGCTCGGCCTCATCGCCCGTACCGCGCGCGGCCGGGTGCTCAACGCGCCGGGCTGGAAGCATCTCGGCCTCAATCCTCCCGAAGGCAGTCAGGAGGGGCTGTTCGACTGAGGGTGCGGACACGACAGAACGAAAGTCTGGCGCGCCTTGACGCTGGAAAGGGCTTTGCGCCGCGAGTCGCGTCGGTTAGGACTGCCTCAGCAATGTTATCGCGGACCACATCTTTTCCCGCTTCGGGGCAGTTCGAGAACGGGGAGCATCATTTCCCGGTCCGCATCTATTTCGAGGATACCGATCTCTCCGGGGTCGTCTATCACGCCAATTATCTCCGCTACATGGAGCGCGCCCGCTCGGACATGCTGCGGCTGCTCGGCATCGATCAGCGCGCGGCGCAGGAGCAAGGCGAGGGGGTCTATGCGGTGACGGACGTCTCCGTTCGCTATCGCGCTTCGGCCCGGCTGGATGACGATCTCGACGTGCGCAGCCGCCTGACGCAACTCGGCGCGGCGCGCTGCGTTATCGCCCAGTCGGTCTGGCGAGACGACATGGAACTGACACGAGGCAGCGTCACCGTTGCCTTTCTGGATCCAGCCGGGCGGCCCCGTCGCCAGCCGGCCGACTGGATCGACCGCTTCAACCGGCTCGCGCCGATCCCATCCTGACCGGAGAGACGACCCCGCCCATGACTCTGCCCCTGATGCTTGCCGCCGCCGCGCCGGACGGCCCTCTTACGCTGTCGCCCGTCGAACTCTTCCTCCAGGCGGATATCGTCGTGAAGCTGGTCATGATCGGCCTGCTTCTCGCGAGCATCTGGACCTGGGCCATCATCGTCAGCTTCTCCGGCCGCATCCGCAGGACCCGCAAGGGCTGCGACGAGTTCGAGCGCGCTTTCTGGCAAGCCAAGGATATGGATGCCTTCGTGAAAGAGCGCGGGCGTGAGGATCTGCCGAGCGCGCAGGTGCTCAATGCCGGCATCACAGAGTGGCGTCGCTCCACGGCCCAGCGCGGCATGAACCCGGATGGCACGCGCGATCGGCTCGCCACCGCCATGAGTTCGGCGGTCGCCGGGGCGGTCGACAATATCTCGGACAAGCTGAACATCCTTGCCACCGTGGGGTCCGTTGCGCCTTTCGTGGGCCTGTTCGGCACGGTCTGGGGCATCATGCGCGCCTTCACGGCCATCGCCGGCGAGCAGAACACCAGCCTCGCCGTGGTGGCGCCCGGCATCGCCGAAGCGCTGTTCGCTACCGCCATCGGCCTGTTCGCGGCGATCCCGGCGGTGATCGCCTACAACCGCCTCAGCCATGGTGTGAACCGGCTCGAGGCGCGTTTCCAACGCTTTGCGGATGGGCTCTACACCACGTTCAGCCGGGAGCTTGAAGCCTGATGGGCATGAATCTCCCATCCAGTCGACGCGGCGGCCGGCGCGCACCCATGGCCGAGATCAACGTGACGCCCTTCGTGGACGTCATGCTCGTTCTGCTCATCATTTTCATGGTGACGGCGCCGCTGCTGGTGACGGGCGTGCCGGTCCGCCTGCCGGAATCCCGCGCCCGCGCGCTGGATCAGGATCAGCGGCCCACGGTCCTGTCCATCAATCAGGACGGCGCGCTGTTCATCGATGACCAGCCGGTGCCTGAATCCGCGTTGCCGGACCGTCTGAACACCCTGCGTGCCGGGCTTGATGAGAGCGAGCAGATCTTCCTGCGCGCGGACGCGAGCCTCGACTATGGCCGGGTGATGGGCGTGATGGGCGAGCTGAACCGTGCGGGGCTGGATCGCGTCGCGCTGGTGACCACCGGCATTGGCACGACCGGATCGGATCCAGCCATCGAACGTTCATTGTCGGACGAATAAGGGCGGACAATGGACCAGCGCGAGCGTCTAGGACTGGGGGTATCGACGGCGGGGCATGTCGTGCTGCTTGGCGCCTTGTCGCTCGGCCTCTTCCAGCCCGGCCCACCTATCGCGCCGCCCGCCACCATCGATGTCACCTTCGCGGATGCCGTTGCGCTTGAGAGCCTGACACGGGAGCGCGCGCAAGACGTGCCGCAGACCGCCACCGCGCCGGACCTTGGCGAGATCGAGCCCGATGCCGCGCCTCCCGAGCCCGCGGCCGCGGCGCCCGCCACGCCCGCGCCGCCTGATCCG
>Ga0160433_100338_pt1 | contig 28368 bp, 22 predicted proteins | sample HID1972K_E0MG_FD_108235 | JGI IMG/M metagenome (GOLD analysis project Ga0160433, IMG submission 108235) | Enriched pill bug-associated microbial communities from UW Madison campus, WI, USA - HID1972K_E0 MG | ecosystem: Host-associated > Arthropoda: Insects > Digestive system > Unclassified ...
AGGTGGCAATGCCAATGCAATGGCAGTATTTAACGCTTCAGAGCAAGAATCTATGAAACGTGGAGCAGTTATCTATAACGAACTATGTTCAGAATGTCATGGCGATAATGGTACCGGAACTCTTATTAGTCCGGGAGTTTTGATGGCACCGTCATTTGCTGGTAATACACGTGTACAAGGCAATCATGAATTTGTAACAAAAGTCCTTTTGAAAGGTCTTTCTGGTTCAATTGAAGGAAAAAATTATGCTGGTGGTGTAATGGTACCAATGGCTGAACATCCTGATGAATGGATTGCTGATATCACTTCCTATATCCGTAATAACTTTGGTAATAGTGGTTCTTTTGTCACAAAAGAAGATGTTGCAGAAATGAGAACAAAAACAGCTACACAACAAACATTCTATAACTATGATGAGTTAATAGCTACCATACCTAACGCTATGATAATTAACTCAAACTGGAATATTACAGCCAGCCATGCTCAACCTACATTAGTTGGGGGTAAAGCTGCCGCGAGTGGAGCATTTAGCTTTGAAGGATGGACAACAGGCGTTAAACAAATACCGGGAATGTGGTTCCAAGTGGAAATGCCAACTGCAACAACGATATCCGGACTTGAATTTGATTCACCAGGAGTAAGGGTTCAAGGAACTACTCCTACCACAATTGAAACATATCCTCGTGAATTTATTGTTCAGATTTCGATGGATGGAAATAACTGGACACAGATAGCTCAAGGAAAAGGCAATAGTAGAAAAACCTGGGTTCCATTCAAACCAGTTAGAGCTAAATTTGTAAAAATAACTCAAACAGCGACCGCCGAGGATGACAGTCCTTGGAGGATGCAGGCAATGAAACTTTATGAGGTTGGAAAAACAGAACTTGCTTCTAACTAAATAAAACAAAGAATATATTTTATTCAAACAGAGAAGACCATTTCGATTATTACGAAATGGTCTTCTCTGTTTGAATAAATTCTTAATATTAAGCCTTAAAAGACGAAAATATATGAGCATATTCAAACGGTTAGATCACTTACTGATCACCATACCTAAAGGAAAAAAAGAAGAAGCCAGACAATTTTATACAAATATTATAGCGCTGGAAAAGATTCCCGGCAATCATCCTCATGGTGCCTTATGGTTCAATATTGGTGATATTCAATTGCATATTCGCGAAGAGACCGATGTTAATTTTTCAGATAGGCATCCGGCGTTTGAAGTGCTAAATTTAAAGATGGCGGAACAATTTTTGCAACAAAGAAAAATTGATATTCATTATTCATCAGAAATCGATGGCAGGCAACGTTGCTTTTTCCGTGATCCTTTTGGTAATCGTTTTGAACTACTGGAATTTAATCAGTGAAATATGAATAAGCAAATATGTTTATTTGTTAAAATTAGTTTTTACCAACAATTGTATCACTATTTTGTTAGTGGTTAAAATTACTTGTTCAAGTCTTGATTATGTTTTATAAAAGATTTACAATATTGATAGTTAGTCTTTTTACTTTATCAGTTATTCCTATGTCAGGATTCACACAACCTTTTCACTCTGATAATTTAGAAGTTGTAGCTGAATTTGGAAAATCGCAACCTATTGGAGTCAGTGTCTCCTCAGACAATCGTTTATTTGTTTCATTTCCGAAACGAGAACCTTATCTATATGGATTGACAGAAATAATTAACGGAAAACGTGTTGCATTTCCCGATCATGAGTGGAACCTTAAAAATGGGCAAGAAGAAAATAGTTTTATCAATGTACAGGATATTTATGTAGATACAAAAGATCAACTTTGGGTGTTGGATTCAAAGCCATCTTTCAGTGGACAATTCAAATTGGTACAAATTGATTTGGCAAGTAATCAGGTAAAAAACATTTATCGATTTGAAGATCTGGCAAAAGACAAATCTGCTTTAAACGATGTTCGGGTAGATACTGAAAAGCAACTGGCATATCTTTCAGATCCTGGACAAGCTGCAATTGTTGTGTTAGATTTAAAGACTGGAAAAACGAGGTTGGCTCTTCAGAATCAACCAATGACTTTAGCCACTCCAAATTTTAGCTTATCATACGAAGGACGTCAACTGGCCAATAAAAATAGAAATATATTTAAGTCTAACGTAAATGGTGTTGCGTTAACTAAGGATAACAAATACTTTTATTTCAGACCGATAAACGGTTTAAATCTTTATCGGATAGAAACAAAATACCTGTCAGATGCTGACTTAGATGATCCAACATTAGCTAAGCATGTTGAAAATTTAGGCGAGACTGTAGTTTGTCATGGAATGGAGGCTGACGCATCAGGGAATATATATTTGACATCTTCTACCGATTATAGTATAAAATATCTAACACCGGAAGGACAACTGATTACCTTAGTTCAAGACAGCCGACTAATTTGGCCAGATTCTTTAGGTATAAGTAGTGATGGTTATTTGTATGTTTCTTCTGCACAGGTAAACCGTTTACCACAATGGAATGATGGAGTTGACAAAACAACTTTCCCCTATCGAGTTTATCGTGTTAAACTAGCTAATTAATATTTAATGAATGCATTAAGTCATTATGCTTCGCAGCTCACGCACGTAACCATATTGGCAATAAACTCCTTCGATACGCTCTGGCTTCTTTGATAGTACAATGTTTTAACACCTAATTTCCATGCTTCAATCATCAGCATATTGACATCCTTTATAGGAAGATTAGAAGGAATGTTCAGATTCAAACTCTGAGCTTGATCAATATACTTCTGTCGGATTGAGGCCTGTTGTATAATCTCCAGTTGACTTATTTCTTTAAACGTTTTGAAAACAGCCTTTTCTTCAGCAGACAACTCGTTTAAATGCTGTACGCTACCATGATTAAGCATAATACTTCGCCATATATCCTCATTATCCAATCCTTTTTCAATTAATAGCTGCTTTAAATATTTATTCTTGCGCATGAAATTCCCTTTAGATAAACCAGCTTTGTAATAATTGCTGCTAAAAGGTTCAATACCTGGTGAGGTTTGACCAAGGATTGCAGAAGAAGATGTAGTAGGAGCAATAGCCATTAAGGTTGTATTTCTTCTTCCATAGTTCTTCAAGATTTCTGGCTCTCCATAAATACTTGCCAATTCAACACTCGCTTTATCGGCCTTCTCACTAATATCTTTAAAAATAATACTAGTAAGGGTTTTAGCTTCCATGCCCTCAAACGGAATCTTATTCTTTTGCAAATAAGAGTGCCAACCCATAACTCCTAAGCCCAAAGCGCGGTGTCTTTTTGCAAAACGATTAGCCGAGGCCAGGTAATAGTTATCTTCTGTTTTAGCAATAAACTCTTGAAGTACCGCATCTAGAAAATAAATGGCAAGTTTTACAGCACCTGTATCCTTCCATTCATCATAGAGTTCTAAATTCATCGAAGAAAGACAGCAAATAAATGATTCATCAATACCAGAAGGCAAGGCAATCTCTGAACAGAGGTTGCTTGAATAAATCTTTAGATTTTTATCTTTATAAACTTGCGGTTTATTACGATTGATATTATCAGTGAAGAAAATATAAGGTAAACCCTTCTGCTGCCGGCTTTCTAAAACCTTAGCCCAAACTACCCTTTTATCAGTATCTCCATCAATCATTTCCTGCATCCAATAATCGGAAACACAAACACCATTAAACAAGTTTTGTATTGGATTTCCAATATTCTTAATCTCTAAGAACTCTTTAATATCCGGATGATCAATGTCAAGGTAAGCAGCGAATGCACCACGGCGAACCCCTCCTTGCGATATTGTATCCATCGCTGTATCAAACAGTTTCATGAAACTTACCGCACCACTACTCTTTCCATTATCGGTTACCGCGCTTCCACGTTCACGCAAGTGTCCAAAATAACCAGAAGTACCTCCTCCTATTTTGGTCTGCATAATTACTTCTCCAAGCTTATGGGTAATACCCTCAATATGATCGGGTACATACACATTGAAGCAAGAAATTGGCAAGCCTCTTTCTGTACCCATATTTGCCCAGATTGGCGAACTCAAACTCATCCAACCCTTTTCTATCATTTCTATAAACGCTTCAGCGAGTTCTGGTTTATATAAGCGTTTTGCCGCAGCCATGGCGATCCTTTCGATAGCAGTTTTTGTTGTTTCGCCTTTCAACAAATATCCTCGGTTAAGTACTTGCTGACTTTCTTCATTTAACCACCAAAGTCTTTCCATTGTATCTTAATTATTAAGAGTTTTAAAACAAATCATTCGCTGTAATACTTTTATCATGCTTGGTATAGTCTACCGGACGCTTTGCAAAAAAGTCATCCATACTATTTGCAAAAACCTCTTCCTCAAACCATATCATCGGTTGATAATCACTTTCAGAAATATTAAATACCTTTTGCATGCCTATTTTATACATACTATCATCAGCCCTGTATTTCATAAAATTGAGAAGATTCTTTTTACTGATAATATCGATTTCACCTTGTTCAAAAATCCAGTCTAGTATTTCTGATTCAACTTGAATAGAATGTAGAACGATATCTGAAATTCTTTTTTTGGTAGCTTCGTCAAAGAATTCAGGAAACTCCTCTTTTATTTTATTTACAATATACATTCCTGCATTGGCGTGAACCTGTTCGTCAACTGAAGTCCATGCAATGATATTACTGATGTTCTTCATCACTCCTCTAAACCGAGTAAATGAAAGTATAATTGCAAACTGACTAAAGAGGGAAACATTTTCTATCAGCATAGCAAATAAAACCAGGGAGAAAAGATATTCCTTCTCATTTTCTGATTTACTGTATGCTAAGGCATCCGAGAGGTAAGTAATTCTCTTCTCTATAACTGGCACATGAATTAACTGTTCAAATTCATTATTGTAGCCTAATACCTCTAAAAGTCGAGAATATGCCTCTGAATGTCGAAACTCACACTCTGCGAAAGTAGTTCCTAATCCATTAAACTCTGGCTTTGGTATATGTGTATATAGATTACCCCAAAAAGACTTTACAGAAACCTCAATCTGGGCAATTGCAAGCAAACTTCTCTTGATAACTTCCTTATCATTAGTACTTAAATGGGAATGAAAATCTTGGACATCTGCCGTGAAATCTACTTCAGAGTGAACCCAGTACGATTTATTAATTGCCTCTGTAAAATTTAAAATCTCAGGATATTCAAAGGGCTTGTAGTTTATCCTTTTATCGAAAATGCTCATATTAATAATTTTTTATTTTTTGAAATCCAAAAGCTAAAAAAAGTAATATGTACAAACGGATAAACGAAAAGCAGGGAATTCTAGCTTAAATACCCTTGTATTCATTCGGACATTTACTTTTCTTGCGAAAGCAAAGTCAAGCAGATAAGGAAGGTAGTCTGGCTTATTAGAGTTAATCCTCTATTTACAGTTGCGCAACAGCTCGTGAATTACACACGATTCCCCTTTTTTTATTACAGGTGCAATACCTTATTGCTATGATTTTACATAACAAAACTATTGTTTTAAAAACCGAATGCAATATTTCTCAGCGAAGTATTTATCCACAATAGAACACTTATCAACGAATGCTTATATGACAGGCTTGTAAACTAGGAAGTTATAATTATCTTTATTAAGCTTTGACCCTTTAACCTGCAAACAATGACAAAAAATATTTTAATCTTTTTTGTTCTATTTTCAAGTATAGCATTTGCACAAGAAGCTCCAAAAACAGATATTAATGAAATTATATCGTCTGTTAATACCTTTAACGATAGCCTTGGCATAGAGAAGCTATACTTACAAATGGACAAGCCCTCTTACCTTAGCGGAGATACTTTATGGCTAAAAGCATACCTATTTGATGGATCATTCTTTAATGCCAGCACTAAAAGCGGGATACTATATGTCGAGATTGCCAATGATAGCAACAGAGTGGTAACCCGGATCATGTTGCCTGTCTTTAATGGCCTCGCCTCTGGCCAGATTGCTCTAAATGAACAGGAAATACTGCAAGGTGGCTATATATTAAGAGCCTATACTAACTGGATGCGTAACTTTGGAGAAGATTATATCTTCAAAAAGCCTATCTATGTTGGCAATGCTACAGATCAGGACTGGTTAGTAAATTACAATATTCAAACTTTAAAAAATACGGATAAAGAAAAATTGCAGCTCTCTATCGAACTTGATCGACTTAATAAACTTCCTTTAGGCTTAAGAGAATTACAGTTGCAAATTACGGATGAAAGAAAAACCTGGTTTAAAAGCAATTTAGAAACGAATATTGATGGTTTATTGACTGTAGATTTTGAACTGCCAGAGCAAGTAAATTCAAAGAACTTGACATTGAACCTGCAGGACTTACGTAGAAATGAAGGTAACCGTAAGCTTTCAATACCCATCTCTTTGAACCGCCTCGAACTAATAGATTTACAGTTTATGCCTGAAGGTGGTAATCTGGTGGCCAACCTCCCCGCACATATAGCTTTTAAAGCAATCAATGAAGATGGTTCAGGAACTGACGTATCTGGCAAGATATACAATAGCAAATTGCAAGAAGTCACGGAATTTCAATCTACGCATAAAGGCATCGGAACTTTTGATTTTACTCCGCTAGAGAGTGAAGTATATTCAGCTAGAATAGAATTACCTAACGGCTCGTATAACAGCTACCCCTTACCAACAATAAAAAGTACGGGCATTACGATGACTGTTAACAATTCGTTTCAAAGCGATTCATGTGAAATTATCATTCAGGCAACACCTGATGTGGTAAGTGGTCCATATTTCTTAGTAGGCCAGGCGAGAGGCATAGCCCTTTATGGTGCATCCTTTAATTTAGGTAAAGACTCTTTAAAGTTAAAGATCAGTAAGAATATATTTCCAAGTGGGATTGCTAAATTTACGTTAATCGGGGCTGGTAATAATGTGCTGAATGAGCGGATTGTCTTTATTGATCATGATGATAATTTGCGTATTCAGCTTACCAGTAATAAAACATCGTATCAATTAAGAGATAGTGTTGCCCTGGACATTGAAGTAACTGATAAAAACGGCATACCTGTAGAAGGAAGCTTTTCACTTGCAGTAACCGATGATGGCCAGGTGAAAACAGATAGCCTTATTAACGGTTCTATCATTAGCCAAATGCTATTAACGGCAGACTTAAAAGGAACTGTTGAAGATCCGGGATATTACTCACAATCTGCAACAGATGCTAAAAAATGGCACGATCTGGATCAGCTGCTTTTAGCACAGGGATGGATAGCTTATAATTGGGATGAGATATTCCAAGGGAAGCCTACTTTCGCATATGCTGCCGAACCTGATTTTTTAATAAAAGGGAAAGTTGTCAACATGCTTAACAAGCCAGTCGCTAACTCAGGGGTTGTGTTGTTATCAAAGAAACCTTTTCTAACAATGGATACTCTAACAAACGAACAAGGTATTTTTACTTTTAAGGATGTTATACCGGTAGATACAGCGATTTTCTTCCTTCAAGCAAGAAATAAAAAAGGGAAAAGCTCTAATATCGGAATTGAAATGGAAGAATTTGCCCCCCCTAGTTTCACTCCAATCAACAAACGTATAGTACCATGGTATGTCAATACAGATACAACTAGGCTATTATCTGTCAATAAGCAAATTGAACTTGGAAAAGACCTGGAAAAAGCAACCTCTGGCACTCTGCTTAAAGCGGTAGTAATTGAAGGGAGGAAGGTAATCAAAGATTCCAGAAACCTAAACGGTCCTGGCGGGGCAGACATTGTTATTGATCAAGAAACGCTGGAGAAAGCGGGCAGAACAACTCTAGGTGATTTACTATATAAAAATATAGAAGGATTTGGTGTTAGAACCAATAGATCAGGAAGACGTTCTTACACAATATATACTAAACTTGTTCATTTAATTATAGATGGTATAGATACTGAATTCTTTCTGTCCGATTCTGCATCACAATATGAATATTTCAAGGACTATTTTGATTATTACGATGCCGAAGAAATTAAAGGCATAGAAGTGATGACGAGCACAAAGTATGCACTCTCTTACGTTATGAGATACCTTGATCCTTCAGCTCCACCATTTGATCAAACGTTTATTGAAGTAACTACACGCTCAGGACATGGACCTTTCCTAAAGAAAAGCATAGGAACTTACTTATTCAAGCCCATGGCTTTTACTCTATCGAAAGAATTCTATGCCCCAAAATATCAAGCCAACGGCACAATTGACAAAACAGATATACGTTCAACCATTTACTGGGAGCCGCTTATTACCACAGATGAAAATGGGAAGGCTAGTATATCTTTCTATACTGCTGACAGCCCCGGTAGTTATTCCATCATCATAGAAGGTAGTGATCTGCAGGGAAATATGGGAAGTAAGAGAATCAGCATTCCAATTGGTAATTGAAAGATAGAATTATCTTAAGGAAGTATTTATCAAGAGATGCTTTTATAATGAGACTGTAAACTAACGATTTATATTTATCTTTATTAGGCTTTGAAGTATTAACTAACAAATAATGATGAAAAATATTTTAATCTTTTTCATTCTTTTTACAAGCGTAGCTTTTGCACAAGAAGCTCCAAAGGCAGATATTAATAAAATTATATCGTCCGTTAACACCTTTAGTGATAGTATCGCCTTAGAGAAATTATACATACAAACAGACAAATCTTCCTACCTGAGTGGAGACACATTGTGGTTTAAAGGTTATTTATTTAATGCATCATCTTTCAAAGGCAGTATCAAAAGTGGAATTCTATATATTGAGATTGCCAATGATAGCAACCGAGTAGTAACCCAGATTATGCTGCCTGTGTTTAATGGCCTTGCTTCTGGGCAGATTGCTCTAAATGAAAAAGAAATACCTCAAGGTGGTTACACTTTAAGAGCATACACGAACTGGATGCGGAATTTTGGAGAAGATTATATCTTCAAAAAACCTATCTATATTGGAAATGCCAGTGACCAGGATTGGCTGGTAAATTACAGTATTCAACCTTTAATCAATACCGAGCAAGAAAAAATACAACTTTCCCTGGAACTTAATCGGATCGATAAAAACCCTTTGGGCTTGAGAGAACTGCAAGTGCAAATTGCGGATGAGAAGAAAACATGGTTTAAGAATGATTTAGAAACCAATATCGATGGTTTGTTGACTGTGGATTTCGAATTGCCAGAGCAGGCAAATTCAAAAAGCTTGACATTAAATCTGCAAGACTTACGAAAGAATGAAGGCAATCGCAAGCTTTCAATACCCATCTCCTTAAACCGTCCAGAGCTTATTGATTTGCAGTTTATGCCTGAAGGTGGCAACTTGGTTGCAAACCTCCCAGCACATATAGCTTTTAAGGCAATCAATGAAGATGGCTTAGGAACTGATGTATCCGGCAAAATATTCAATAGTAACTCACAAGAAGTTGCTGAATTCCAATCTACGCATCGCGGTATTGGAACTGTTGATTTCACTCCTCTTGACAATGAAACATATTCAGCCAGAATTGAATTACCTGATGGTTCTTTTAATAGTTATAACTTGCCAACGGTTAAAAGTACTGGGATTGCCATGACCATTCATAACACGTTCCAAAGTGATTCATGCGAAGTCATTATTCAAGCTACACCGGATATTCCGGCCGGTACTTATTCTTTAATCGGACAATCGAGAGGTAAAGCTCTTTACGGTGCTAACTTTAATCTCGGTAAAGATCCTCTCAGGTTAATGATCAGTAAAGATATATTCCCAAGTGGGATTGCAAAGTTTACTTTAATTGGAGCAGGTAATCAGATTCTCAATGAACGAATTGTATTTATTAATCACGATGATAATTTGCGTATTCAGCTTGTCAGCAATCAAACATTCTATCAATTAAGGGATAGCGTTTCCCTGGATATTGAAGTAACTGATAAAAACGGGGTGCCTGTACAAGGAAGCTTTTCTCTGGCAGTAAGTGATGATGGTCAGGTGAAAATTGATAGTCTAACGAGTGGTTCTATCATTAGCCAAATGCTATTAACTGCCGACTTAAAAGGAACTGTTGAAGACCCGGTATATTACTCGCAACCTGCAACAGATACTAAAAAATGGCAAGATCTGGACCAGCTGCTTTTAGCACAAGGGTGGGTAGCGTATGATTGGGAGAAAGTATTCAAAGGAGAGTCAACTCTTGCTTATGCTGCCGAATCGGAGTTCTTAATTAAAGGGAAAGTAACCAATATGTTTAACAAGCCAGTCGCTAACTCAGGGATTACCTTATTGTCAAAAAAACCTTTTTTAATAACGGAGACCGTGACAAATGAACAGGGCATTTTTACCTTTAAAGATATTATACCGATCGATACAGCTATATTCTTCATTCAGGCCCGAAACAAAAATGGTAAAAGTAGCAATGTAGGAATAGAAATGGAAGAATTTAAACCGCCAAGCTTTGTTCCAACAAACAAAAGGATGAAACCCTGGTATGTTAATACGGATACAATCAGGCTATTATCCATTAATAAGCAAATTCAATTGGAGAAAGAAAAGGAAAAAGCAAATCCGGGAACTCTACTTAAAGCGGTAGTAATTGAAGGTAAGAAGGTAATCAAAGACTCAAAAAACTTAAACGGTGCCGGTGGAGCAGACATTGTTATTGATGAAGAAGCGTTGGAGAAAGCAGGCAGGATGACCTTAGGTGATTTACTACATAAAAACATTGAAGGCTTTGGTATTAGAACCGATAAATATGGTAAACGTTTTTACACAATTTATGATAAGTTACTTCACCTAATTATAGATGGTACAGATACTGAGTTATTTCTACCGGACTCTGTACCACTCTATCAATACTTCAATGATTATTTTAATTATTACGATGCCGAAGAGATTAAAGGCATAGAAGTCATGAAAAGCTCAAAGTATGCACTCTCTTACGTTATAAGATTTCTTGATCCTAATGCAATAATGTATGAGCATACGTTTATTGAGGTGACTACGCGTGAAGGAAAAGGTCCTTTCTTAAAGAAAAGTATAGGAACTTATTTATTCAAGCCCATGGCTTTTACGCTACCGAAAGAATTCTATGCTCCCAAATATAAAGCTAACAGCACAGCTGATATGAAGGATATACGCTCAACTATTTACTGGGAGCCTTTTATTACAACTGATAAAGATGGAAAGGCAACCATATCTTTTTATACTGCTGACATTCCCGGTAGTTATTCACTAATAATAGAAGGCAGTGATATGCAAGGAAGCCTGGGAAGTAAAAGAACCAATATTACTATTAAAGATAAATAACTCACATTTATTTTTAATAAGAAACTAGCCCTTCAAATGATATTCGAAAAATAAAACTTTTTCTAAGTAGGATGGGTTAACTATTTAACGCGCGTAAATTATTATGTGTGAGAAATAGAATCACTTAATTTAAATAAAACTAAAAATTATGGCTCAATTAGATGTAGAACCAAAGAAAAAAAGCAATTGGTGGATATGGCTGATAGTAATTGTAGTAATATTACTAATATGGCTTTTCATGCAAGGTGGTAATGATCAAATGAATAATACCACAGGCCCAATGACAATAGATTCAACCGCTATAACACAGTAAGCTTTTGATTATGTTGCCTTTACAAATTAAACATTTAATAATAATATTATGGATAACACAAGATTAAATCATTTGGAAGAACTAAAGGGAAGCGATTATAAGATTGCTGAAGGTGCGCCAGATATTCAAGGTTGGAAGATAGTAGACTATACAGGTGAGAAAATAGGCAAAGTGCAGGATATGCTATTCGATAAAGCAGCACAAAAAGTTAGGTATATTATTACACATTTAAACGATACATATTCAAATTTAGGTGATCGTGACGTACTAATTCCTATAGGTAAAGCGCAGTTAAATATTTCTGATGAGGAAGTAGTGATTTCAGATCTAACACTGGCACAATTATCAAGCTTGCCATCTTATACCGCTGGTGACATTACTCCAGAACAAGAGTATGCAATTCGCAATACATTCTTAGGTTCAATTGCAGGAGGAGTAACATCGGGGATAGCAGACTACAACCGGGATACTTTTTATGATAATAAAGATTTTGACGAAGACCGCTTTTATAACAGAGGCGATTATGCCGATAGAACAACAGGTATAAATACATCCGATGCTGATCTGAGTGAAACTAGTAATCTGGATGAGAATGAGGATTTAGGTGACGATTTAAGCCTGGAAGACGATTTGGATCTGGAAGACGACGACTTGAACCTAGATGACGACCTAGATACTACAAGAGATATTGATCGAACAGATGATGGTTTTTTTGATGACAGTATTAATAACCCTAACAAGATATAATAATAAAAAATCTTATTGAAAAGCCGGTTGAAATAATTCATCGGCTTTTTTTGATACCTGCTAAATTGTTATGCAAATACTTCTTGTATTCTATGCTGCTCAATCAGTTAATTACCGTTCAATAAATTTTTAAATAGTTTTAAAATCTGTTGAGTATAACATTCTTGTATACTAAAAGAATCATCCTTCACAGCTTCAATAAAACCTTTTAAAATAATTTCCTGATCCTTTGCAATGGCATAATAAGCATAAGGATTTTTAAATTCATGATCAGGAATTTGTTGAGTGAAACCAGTAGTAGCAATTGCATATTTACTTAAAAAAAGTTTATTTGAACTTAAAGCCATTTGACAGGCTACTGGGAAATTAACAAATTCATTTTCTTCTCCATAAATAGGCTCAACATCAAGAATTCTCGTTTTTTGTCCACCCTGATAAACCGTAATTCCACCTTGAAAAAACATAGTAGCACCTTCTGCCAAAGAAAAAGCAGTTTGTAAACAACCTGCAGTTACACTTTCAGCCACTGATAAAGTAGCCTTCGATTTAATCAGAAATGAAGCAATCTGTTGCAAATCATCTTTATCGTAAAGAGATTTTTCTGCATTTTTCTTAGCCATTTACTATTTCTCCTCCATTTGGATGAATAATCTGACCAGTCATATAACTAGCATCTTCAGATGCTAAAAACACATAAGCTGGAGCAACCTCATTGGGTTGGCCAGGACGACCCATAGGAACATCTTTTCCAAACTCTGCAACTTCCTTCTTACTAAAACTCGCTGGAATTAAGGGTGTCCAAATTGGTCCGGGTGCTACGCCATTTACACGTATATTTTTCTTTGCAAGATTATTAGCGAGTGAACGGGTAAAGCCTACAATTGCTCCTTTGGTTGAAGCATAATCGATTAAATGTTCGCTGCCCCGATAGGCAGTGACAGAAGTAGTATTAATAATTGAAGCTCCTTCTGTCAAATAAGGTAAAGCCGCTCTTGTTAAATAAAAATAAGCGAAAATATTCGTTTGAAATGTTCTCTGAAGTTGCTCATTGCTAATATCTAATAAAGATTCTTGAGGATATTGAACAGCTGCATTATTAACCAGAATATCTAATTTTCCAAATGAATCAATCGTTTTTACAACAATTGATTCACAGTGTTTATCATCTCTTACATCTCCGGCAATCAATAAGCAATTTCCCCCGGCCTCTTTTATTAGTTTCTCAGTTTCTTTCGCATCTTTTTCCTCATCTAAATATGTAATACAAACTTCTGCTCCCTCTTTTACAAAGGCTAAAGCAACTGCTCTTCCAATTCCACTATCACCGCCTGAGATAATTGCTATTTTACCCTCTAATTTTCTCTTCTGTGCATTATCTGCCTTCGATTCAGGTTGGGGATCCATCTTAAACTGATCGCCAGGCTGCTTGTCTTGTTTTTGAGCCTTGGGTGCTTTATCTTTCTTTTCTTTCATAAGTATTGTTGTTTGACAATAAAACAACACATCCTCAGATTCCTTGTTTTAAATAATGTTTATAAAAAGTATCTGACAGATCTATTTTAGTATCAATGATGAGGCTGGTTTGGTGTACAGGATATCCTATAAAAAGTAAAAAATTATGTAAGTTTGTATCTGAACAACATTATTAAGAAAATCTTTATACGTTAATATCAAAGCATGAATTACGACATTATTGTTATAGGAAGCGGCCCTGGAGGCTATGTTGCTGCAATCAGAGCTTCTCAATTAGGCTTCAAAACAGCTATTATAGAACGTGAATCACTTGGTGGGATTTGTCTCAACTGGGGTTGTATTCCTACGAAAGCATTATTAAAAAGTGCTCAGGTATTTGAATACCTTAACCATGCTGAAGACTATGGAATTAAAGTAAATGGAGGAGAGGCTGATTTCCCTGCTATTGTAAAAAGAAGCCGTGGAGTAGCTGATGGTATGAGTAAAGGCATTCAATTCTTAATGAAGAAAAATAAGATTGATGTTATTTCAGGAACAGCTACAATTAAAAAAGGTGGAAAAATTGCTGTTAAAGATGCTGATGGTTCTAGCAAAGAATATTCAGCTAAACATACGATCTTAGCTACAGGTGCTCGTTCTCGCGAACTTCCTAATTTGAAACAAGACGGTAAAAATATCATCGGTTACCGTCAGGCTATGAGTCTTGAAAAACAACCGGAATCTATGATAGTTGTAGGCTCTGGTGCAATTGGTGTTGAATTTGCTTATTTCTATAATGCAATCGGAACTAAAGTCACCATTGTTGAATTCCTGGATAGAATTGTTCCTGTTGAGGATGAAGAGGTTTCTAAACAACTAGAACGAAGCTTGAAAAAAGCAGGAATCACTGTATTAACAAGCTCAGAAGTTACATCAGTAACACAATCAGGTTCGGTTAATAAAGTTTCTATTAAAAACGCAAAAGGAACGCAGGAATTAGAAGCAAGTATCGTACTTTCTGCTGTAGGAATTACTCCAAACATTGAAAACATTGGCTTGGAAGAAGTAGGTGTTATAACTGAAAGAGGACATGTTATTGTTGATGACTTTTACAAAACAAACGTTGAAGGTGTATATGCTATCGGTGATATTGTAAAAGGACAAGCTTTAGCGCATGTTGCATCTGCTGAAGGAATTACTTGTGTTGAAAAGATTGCCGGTATGGATGTTAAAGCAATTGACTATGGCAACATACCAGGATGTACATATTGTACACCAGAGATTGCATCAGTAGGTTTAACTGAAAAGGCAGCTAAAGAAGCTGGTTACGAATTGAAGATAGGTAAATTTCCATTCTCTGCTTCAGGTAAAGCTAGTGCCGCTGGTGCAAAAGATGGTTTTATAAAGATGATATACGATGCTAAGTATGGTGAGCTTTTAGGAGCACATATGATTGGCGCTAACGTTACAGAGATGATAGCAGAGATTGTAGTTGCCCGTAAATTAGAAACTACCGGACATGAAATCTTAAAAGCTATTCACCCTCATCCAACCATGAGTGAGGCAATAATGGAAGCAACAGCCGATGCTTATGGAGAAGTAATTCACTTATAAATCGCTTTTTTGATAGTTTTTCTATCACTCACAGAAAAAGACGTTAGGTTTAATATCTAACGTCTTTTTTTATTCTATTTCTTTTTATTCTACATCTCTTTCTCTACTCCCAACCCAAATAAAGCAAAGTCATATTTAACAGGATCTTTTGGATCCAGATGTCGTAAATTTTCAGTGAGTTCAATTGCGGTTAGCCAATCTGTTTGTTTTCTGGATATCAAGCCCAATTTACGTGAAACACGATCTACATGAACATCACAAGGACAAATCAATGCTGCAGGAGATATCTTTGTCCAAATACCAAAATCAACTCCTTTATCATCCTTTCGAACCATCCATCGCAAAAACATATTCAAGCGTTTACAAGTTGATTTTTGCAATGGAGAACTAACATGCTTACGTGTACGCAAAGGATAATCCTCTAAGCTAAAGAAATAGGAACGAAAGCGATTTAATGCATCTTCAATTATAACCGGCTGCCGCCTTAAGTCTTGCAAATAACAAGAAGAAGAACTGAATTCAATACTTTCACCTATTTGAAAATCCAAATACTCATCCCTAAATTCTGACTGCTCCGCTTTTGGAATAAAAGCTTCTTCTAAGGAAGAATAATGACTATAATGATGCTTAAAGAAGCTTACAAAATAAAGTAGATCAGTATCATTAAAAGTCCGGTGCTTAAAACCTAATAATGATCTTAAATCTTCTTCCTGATGGTTTACAATATAATCATAGGGACTCCCATCCATACGCTCAATAAGCTCTGAACATTTATTTAAAATTGTCTTTCGCTGACCCCATGCTAACATAGCAGCAAAGAAACCAATGATCTCAATATCTTCTTTCATTGTAAAACGATGAGGAATACTGATAGGATCCAGTTCAATAAAATCAGGTTTATTGAACTGGATCACCTTATCATCTAAAAAAGCTTTTAAATCAAACATTTCAGAGCTTCCATCCTTTAAATCTCATCCACACGTATCCAATCCATTCCTGCTGCTTCAGCTGCCTGAACACCAGGTACACCATCCTCAAAAACCACACAAGCTTCTGGTTCTACTCCAAGAAGCTCAGCTGCTCTTAAAAACGGGTCGGCATAAGGTTTCCCTTTAGGTGTTTCACCTGCACAGACTAATACTTCAATATAAGGCAGAATGCCTAAAACAGTTAAGGTCTTTTGCACGGTACTTCTGCTACCACCAGATACTACTGCAATTCGAACTTTTCCGACATGTGCCAATAAGTGATCTACAACAAAAGGCATTGGTTCTGTCTTTTCAATAAACTCATTTACGAATACAGTCGATTTTTCTTTTCCAAAGACTTTTGGATCTAAATTTGCCGCATATCTTTTATTGATTTCTTCAGCAACCTTAACAGTTGGTAACCCCGCCAGTTCATCAACAATATCGGGATTCAAATCAATGCCATATTTAGATGCTGCCTTTACATAGGCTGCTTTATGTAAAAACATATTATTAGCTAAAGTTCCATCGCAGTCATATAAAAAGGCTTTGTATTTCCCTTCCGTCTTTTGAGTTAATACGGCTAACTTATCAATCGTGTTATTTATCATTTCTTTATTTTAAATCATCAAATATAAACAATATTATCGGCAGATTAATGTCAAACATATCCATAGATTTTATCTATATCATTTTATAAATATTTGTTAATCAGATGGTAATATGACTTATATATTATATTAGTTTATATAATACTCAATTGAAGATGCATCTAACCTATGTCCTTATGTTGATCCAAATTAGGTAGAAAACCAGCAATCAACCCTAATAACGGTAAGAAAGAACAGATATAATATACGTATGATATACTCGTCAAATCAGCCAACTGCCCCAGTAACGCTGATCCTATTCCTCCCATTCCAAAAGCGAATCCAAAAAACAAACCGGATACCATACCTAATTTTCCGGGCAAAAGCTCTTGAGCATACACCAGGATAGCTGAAAATGCGGAAGCAAGGACAAAACCGATAATTATGGAAAGAATGGTTGTCCAAAATAAATCTGCATAAGGCAGTGCTAAGGCAAAGGGCGCAGCACCTAATATAGATGCCCATATTACATACTTCCTTCCAATCCGATCTCCAATCGGGCCACCAATCATAGTTCCTGCAGCTACTGCAAATAGAAACATAAATAAATGTATCTGAGATGCTTGAACTGACAAGCTAAACTTATCAATTAGATAGAAAGTAAAATAACTGGTGATACTTGCGAGATAAAAATATTTAGAGAATATTAAAAGAAGTAAAATAACAACCGACCATATAACTGTCTTTCTCGGATAGGAAGATTTTTCAACTTCTATTTTATGTTTCTTTAAAACATGGGCGCGTAAAGCTTTTGGCTTATACCACCCTCCAATTCGATATAATACAATTATGGCAATTAAAGCTGCCAGAGAAAAATAAATCACATTGAACTGGCCAAAGGGAGCAACAATCAGAGCAGCTAGCAAAGGTCCGAAAGAACTTCCTGCGTTCCCACCAACCTGAAAGATAGACTGTGCAAGCCCTCTCTTACCTCCTGAAGCAGCATGAGCCATCCTTGAAGCCTCTGGATGAAAGACAGATGAACCTACACCTATGAGTCCCACAGAGAATAATACTATATGAAAGCTACCTGCCACAGAAAGAATAACTAATCCTATTAAACTAAAGCCCATTCCAATAGGCAAAGCATAAGGAAAAGGCTTTTTATCAGTTACAGAACCTACAATGGGTTGAAGAATCGAAGATGACATCTGGAAAACCAGAGTTATTAAACCCACCTGTGAAAAGCTTAAAGAAAATGAATCTTTTACAAGTGGGTATATGGCGGGTATTAATGATTGAATAGTATCATTAAGCATATGAGAAAAGCTGATCGCAAACAAGATCGGATAAACTGTTTGCGATGCCTTTCTGGAAGATATTGGATCTGATTCCATGACATTAAGCAGGATAATTCAAAAGATAATTCTTAAACTCTGTATAACTAGTACTTAATAGTTCTTTTTTCTGTTTTCCTTTTTTTAATATATTCACAGATTCAGGAATTTTTATATTCTCACCGATTCCTTCTGGAAAAACGTCAGGGAATTTACAAGGATGTGCTGTAGAAAGGGCAACCAGCACATAATCTCCTGGGTTTCTAGAACGATAAGTTTGACCAGCTAACCATGCTATTGCCGTATGCGGACAAACAATGTATTGGTCTTTATAATAAACCTCTTCAATAGCGGCTGTTGTTTGTTTATCAGAATAAGTATCAGCTGTTAACTGCCTTTTAAGCTCGTTTACATCTTGATTAAACAAATCCATTATCCGATCCCAATTACTTGGATTTCCAACGTCCATAGCGTTTGACAGAGTTGCTATGGCAGTACGAGTCTCATAAGCTTCTCCCATTAAGAAACGAGGAACAACATCATTGGCATTGGTAGCTGCAATAAAATGTTTTACCGGCAAACCCATTCTTGCTGCAAATAAACCAGCTGTCAGATTACCGAAATTTCCGCTTGGTACAGAGAAAACAACATCCTTTATACCTTGTTTTGCCAATTGGCTATAAGCATAAAAGTAATAGAATGTTTGCGGAATCAGGCGGGAAATGTTAATTGAATTGGCAGAAGTTAAGTTAAGCCTTTCATTTAGATCATTATCATTAAATGCCTTTTTAACAAGAGCTTGGCAATCATCAAAAGTGCCATCAATTTCTACTGCATGAATATTTGAATCATTAGTACACAATTGCAATTCCTGTATAGGACTTACCTTTCCTTTTGGAAAAAGAATAGTCACTCTTGTATTGGGAACTCCTGTAAAACCCAAAGCTACTGCTCCTCCAGTATCTCCTGATGTTGCTACCAGAACATCTAATGTCTGATTGCTTTTCTCTGAGAAGTAAGCCATAACCCGGCTCATAAAACGAGCACCAAAGTCCTTAAAAGCCAATGACGGCCCTTGAAATAACTCAAGAATATAAGAACCATCCTTTAAAGCAACAAGCGGAGCATCAAAGTTAACTGTTTCCTCAATAATCCTTTTAAGATCAGCGGAAGGGATATCATCTCCGATTATGTTTTCGGCAACTTTAAATGCAATCTCTGAAAAACTATATTGATCAATATTTTTTATAAACTCTTCATCAAGTGCTGTTATAGATTCAGGCATATAAAGCCCTTTATCTTTAGGTAAACTGGTAAACACGGCTTCACGAAAAGGAACAAATGATTGCTTGCTATTGGTACTATAAAATCGCATAACGAATATATAATTAATGTAGAATATTAGATTTCTTTAGGCCCACTACTGTTAATGGACGATACGTATGTATTGCACTCAATGTCGTGAGTATTCAAATGTTTGCTGATTTTATGGCTAATTTCCTGCGCCAGTTCACGATTGGTTGTGAAAGAAAATACCGAAGGGCCTGAACCTGAAATACCAAAACTAAGAGCGCCGGCAGACATTGCTATTTCGCGCATTTCATAAAACTCGGGGATTAAGATAGCACGTGTAGGTTCAATTAAAACATCTTCCATACTCCGGCCAATTAAGTCATAGTCTTCCATAAAAAGTCCGCTTACCAAACCTGCAATATTCCCCCATTGCTTCACTGCATCTTTCAATAAAACCTTCTTACGGATCATCTCACGGGCAGCTCTTGTAGGAACATCCACATGCGGAAAGATAACAGAACAATATAAGTTAGCAGGAACTGGTAAGTGTATAACATCCAGCGGCTCATAGCTTCGAACTAAAGTAAAGCCTCCCAATAAAGAAGGAGCAACATTATCTGCATGCGGATAACCACAAGCTAGTTCCTCACCCTTCATAGCCAACGGTAAAAGTTCCCTTTGCGAAATAGGCTGACCTAGCAACTGATTAATGGCATAAAGTCCGGCAACAGTACTTGCAGCACTCGAACCCAGACCACTACCTATTGGCATATGTTTAAAAAGTTCAATCTCTACACCAATATCATTTCTACCAATTAATTCCAGATAATTCTGAACTGAAGCACTTACCGTATTCTTTTCGGCGGCCCAGGGTAAACGCCCATCATCGCCTTGAATATTAACAATCTTCACCCCTGCTTCTTCTGTCCTACGCATAATTACTTCGTCACCCGGTTCCTCCAAAGCAAAACCCAGAATATCATAACCGCAAATTACATTCGCGACAGTAGCAGGTGCAAATACACGCACCTCCTCTTTCAATTGTTTACCTACATCCGGTAAAGCCTTACTTTCTACAGATTCCATTATTATTTTCTTTTATGCATTATGACCTACATTCACTAATTCTGCGAATACGCCCGCAGCTGTAACCTCTGCCCCTGCTCCCGGGCCTTTTACTACCAATGGTCTATGGAAATAGCGTTCGGTCGTAAATGATATTATATTGTCACTTCCAGACAGAGTATAGAACGGATGGTTGCTATCTACGAGAGCCAAACTAATATTAACACGACCATTCTCTAACTTACCAATGTAGCGAATAGCTTTATTCTCTGCCGCAGCTTTATCTTTCAAAGCCTTAAAATGATCTTCAGAAGCTTTTAATTCTGCATAGAAATCATCTACAGATGAAGCATTGATACAGTTATCAGGCAAAATGTTTTCCAATTGAATATCTTCAGGTTCTAAAATCAATCCTGAATCACGTGCCAAAATTAAGAACTTTCTCATAAAATCAGAACCTTTTAAATCATCACGTGGGTCAGGTTCTGTGAAGCCTAATTCCTGTGCAGTTTTTACCACTTCATAAAAGGTTTTATCGCCGTGATAATTATTGAAAATATATGAAATTGTTCCCGACAAAATAGCCTCAATATTAATAATCTGATCACCGCTTGTCATTAAATCTTTAAGCGTTCTCACAATAGGAAGTCCGGCTCCAACATTCGTTTCATAAAAGAAATCTACGCCGTGTTTTCGTGCACATTCACGAAGCGAACGATAACGCTCATATTTACCTGAATTTGCTAACTTATTACAAGTAACCAATGAAATATTCGACTTAAAGACATCTTCATAAAAACGTACAGGCGCTTCACTTGCGGTATTGTCAAGCAATACACAATTGGGCAGGTTAAAGTCCTTCATCCTTGAAATAAAGCTCTCTAAATCTGCTTTTTCTCCCTCTCCTTCCAAGGTTTCTTTCCAGTTACCTAAATCCATTCCATCTTCATTGAAATACATTTTCCTGCTATTGCTCATACCAATCATTTTCAACTCTATATCGTTATTCTCTTGTAAGAACAAATGTTGCTTTTGAATCTGATTAAACAATGTTGAACTGATGTTTCCTGTTCCTAAACAGAACACATGAAGTGTCGTTTTTAATACAGAGAAGAATGCATCATGAACGGCATTCAGAGCCTTCGAAAGATCGGTATGAGATATAATTACCGAGATATTATATTCAGAAGAGCCCTGCGCAATTGCCCGCACATTAATACCATTCCTTCCCATTGCATAAAACAACTTACCCGATATCCCTGGAGTTTGCTTCATCTTTTCACCCACGATGGCCAGAACGGATAAATTCTCTTCGAGCTCAGGAACATTTATTTTCTCAGCAGCGATTTCCAATTCAAATTCACTCTCTATAATTCTTTTAGCCTGCAAAGCATCCTCTGGATGAACTGCGAAGGTTATACTGTGTTCTGAAGATGATTGCGTAATTAAAATAACATTAATGCTATTCTGCGCCAATAAGGTAAATAGCTTTCCACTAAAGCCTGCTTTACCTATCATACCACTTCCACTGAGATTCAAGATACTAACCCTGTCAATAGAAGAGATTCCTTTAATTGGGAAAATAGAATGACCACTATCGCGCTGGATAACAGTGCCTGCAAAAGCAGGATTAAAGGAATTCTTTATTATAATAGGGATATCTTTCAGAAATGCAGGCATCATAGTAGGTGGATATATCACCTTAGCTCCAAAATAAGATAGCTCCATTGCTTCTGTATAAGAAAGCAATGGCAATGAAAAGGCTTTCTTAACAATTCTTGGATCAGCTGTTAGCATACCATCAACATCCGTCCATATCTCTACTTGTGCTGCGTTCAATGCAGCCCCAAAAATAGCAGCGGTATAATCACTTCCCCCTCTTCCTAATGTAGTTATCTTACCAGCAGCATTAGATCCGATAAAGCCGGTCACAAAAAGCATTTTCCCAGGGTTGTTATCTATATAAGTTTTGATTAAACTTTCAGATTCAAACGTATTTACCCGTGCATTTCCAAAGCTGCTATCAGTTTTAATCAAATTGCTTGCATCTACAACCATGGTATCTGGAAAATACTGAGCGGCAACATGGCTAACTAAAAGTACCGAACAACGTTCTCCATAACTTAGGATACGGTCTTTCGTTTGCAGACTCAATTCTTGTAAAGTAAATACGCCTTGTAATAAGTCCTCAAGTTCATTCAGATAAATTTTGAGCTGCGTATAAACCGGATTCTGGCTCCGAACTGCTATTAATTGTTTTACAACATTGAAATGCAGGTTCTCCAGCGCTGTTAGGTCACTTGAAAAATTAATCCCAATTGCAGCACCTTCAGCCATCTTTGAAAGTAGATTAGTTACTCCTTGCATAGCCGAAAGAACAATAATCGGTCTTTCTTCCAGGCTATCAATATCTTTCAATATTTTCATTAAACGGCTGATGCTTTCTATTGAGCCGACAGAACTACCTCCAAATTTCAGTACTTTCATTATTCAAGTGTATTTTGTTTTTTTATCCTAAATCTTAATAATCTAATAAACAAAAAAGCGCCTCCCTGTGTAGAGGAAGGCGCTTCTGTTTATAGTATGCTTTATTACATCACAACATTATTGCCCCCTCGGTTATTAATAATACCGGTGGTAATAATAATGGATGTGATAATTGAATTAAATCTCACGTGCTTTTGTAAATTTTCTCAAAGTAACTGTATAATTTTGAAAATTGCAAGGAATAAGCTAAAAAAAACTATCATATCACTTAATATTAGTAAATATTCTTCGTTTCAAAAAATATAGCTTGTATCGAATTAAATCATAAAACAAAGTGATAATCAAAAAGAAAGATGCTACAAGCAAGGTCTTCAATTCATAATACTTAAAGAGAAAGCCTCCTACAATACAACCAATAAAGAAAAACAAAATAATAGCAGCTCTCAAATAGATGCTTTGCTGGAGTTTCTTTATTTCAGAAGGTTTCCGATAAAATATTAGCTGTGCCAATTCTATCCCAAGATCAGTAAATAACCCTGTTAAATGAGTTGTCCTGACAATGGCTTTAGATACTTGAGTAACCAATGAGTTCTGAACACCCATCGCAAATAATAAGGCTGACACAATTATATGCAAATTATTTCCGGCCGTATCATAGAAATAACTGTATAACCATACCAGAATCAAAACCAGAATCTCAACTGCCATAGGTGGTAAAGCAGGCGAAAGATTAAATCTACTACGTGATGTAATTTCTGTTAACAAACCCGACAAAAATGAACCGAATAAGAAACATAATACATACAATATAAATATAAAGGCCAATGTATAGTTTTCTAAAACCATCTCTTCTGCAAAAAAAGCAAAATGACCTGTAACATTCGTTGTTAACGTTTTTACAGAGAAAACACCGCAGATATTTACCATACCAGCAACAAAAGATAGTGAAGTTGCTAAACGAAGATTATGAGCAAGAGTTCTTCCCTTTCCATGATGACGAAACATATAATGATCCTTTATTCAAAAATACGATTATTGATCCGCTCTGCTTTCAATTATAATTTAATTCATAATTTCACTTAAATTGAAATCATGAAAACATCATTTATAAACGGAACTGTTTTATTCGAAAATAAATTCCAAAATAATCTGATAGTTATAGTATCTAATAATAGAATAGACAGTATTTCTCGAACAGAGCAAGATAAACAACCCTTAGATCAATTTAAAATTATTGATTTGGAAGGTGGTTATTTAGTTCCAGGTCTTATAGACTTGCAATTATACGGAACTGAGGGCAATTTCTTTGGCGGAGAACCCAGCATTCAAAATCTTGAAGGCATGGAAAATACTTTAATCAAGCAAGGTATTTGTGGTTTTTTAGCAACAATTGCGACAAATATTGACGATATCATCTTAAAAGCAATAGAAACAGCGAAAGCTTTCCGTTCAAAAAGCAAAGGAGCTTTTTTAGGTCTACATCTTGAAGGTCCTTTCCTGAACCCTAAAAAAAAGGAGGCACATCCAGAGTCATTAATAAGAAAAGCACAATTAAAAGAAATAGAACACTGGCTTGAACTTGCTAATGGAGAGATTAAAATGATGACCATTGCACCAGAACTTCAAGATGCGGAAGTTCTGAAATTATTAAAAGATCATCATGTAACTTTATCGGTTGGACATAGCAATGCTAGTTATCAAGAAGCTAATGATTTCCTAAATAACTATGTTACTACAGCAACTCATTTATTTAACGCGATGCCTTCACTTCATCATAGAGACCCTGGTTTGATTTTATCTATTTTTGAAAAAAAGCCTTTTGTAAGTATTATTCCAGATGGCATTCATGTAAGCTATCCTATGATCGCTTTAGCAAAACGTGAGCTGGGTAAAAAACTTTTTATTATTACAGATGCGGTTACTTCTTCGACAACTGGAATTTATAAACACCAAAAGAAAATCAATCATTATGAAACTCCGGATGGCATTTTATCGGGTTCTGCAATAACTTTATTAGAGGGAGTGAAAAATTGCATAAAAAATGTGGGAATAGAACCTACAGAAGCGTTTGCTATGGCATCTCAAATCCCGGCAGAAGTTATCAGTTTGGAAAATAAACTGGGTAGTATTGCCGTTGGCAGAAAGGCAAATTTATTATGGGTAGATAAAAATTTCGAACTGAAAAAAGTTTGGTTTACTTTTACAGAATGACAGAAAAGCAAATTCTTGACAATCTTACTATCCAGGAACTGAATGAAATGCAACGTGCCAGCATTCAAGCAGCTTCAACAAATGATCTTACTTTATTAGCTCCTACAGGTTCCGGTAAAACATTGGCTTTTCTATTCCCCCTATTAGCACGGCTGAAAAAAGAAACAAACGGCGTACAAGCTCTTATTCTTACACCTTCACGTGAACTCGCTGTACAAATAGAGCAGGTTTGGAAACAAATGGGTACAGGCTATAAGGTTCTTTGTTGCTACGGCGGACACTCTACTAAGACAGAAAAGAATAGTTTTATTGAACCTCCTACCCTATTAATCGGTACTCCTGGTCGAATTTCTTACCATATCCGTAACGAAAGCTTTGACACCTCTAAGGTAAAAAGCCTAGTGTTAGATGAATTTGATAAATCATTAGAATTTGGTTTCCACGATGAAATGAGCTTCATTATCGAGAATCTAAACAACCTCTCAAAAAGGATACTGACATCCGCAACCAAACTTAATGAAATACCAGACTTTGTTCAACTTGCTGAAAATGCTATTGAAGTCAACTTTCTAAAAGCAGACGAACATATTCCTAAAATTGATATTAAAGCTGTGTCTACAACAGCAGAAGATAAAGTAGAAACTCTGCTTTCTTTAATCTGCTATATCGGTAATAAACCCACTTTGGTATTTTGCAATCACCGCGACGCAGTTAATAGGATCAGTGAAACCCTGGAAGATAACGGCATCCAACATGGTATTTTTCATGGTGGAATGGAACAAGTAGACCGTGAAAAAGCATTGCTGCAATTTAGAAATGGCAGCTACCATCTACTAATTTGCACTGATTTAGCCTCGCGCGGACTCGATATTCCTGAAATTGCTTACATCATCCACTTTCAATTAGGCAACGAGGAAACATTTATTCATAGAAATGGACGCACAGCTCGAATGCAGGCAGAAGGCACTGCTTTCTTAATCTTAAACGAAGGAAAGTTTCCTGAATACCTGAAGGCAGTACCCTTTACAACATTACCAGATAAGAACAGTATCCCCCCTGAAACTGAATGGATAACTCTTTATGTTGCTGCAGGAAAGAAAGATAAAATCAATAAAATAGATATTGTAGGAATGTTCTTACAGAAAGGCAAACTTTCAAAAGATGACCTTGGCCGTATAGAAGTACATGATAAATCTGCTTATGCAGCTGTTAAACGCAATAAGGTTAATCAACTCTTAAAATTACTGGCGAACGAAAAAATAAAAAATAAAAAAGTTAAAATTGGAATTGTAGAGTAATATGAATTTAATAGGAAATATTATCTGGATTATCTTTGGTGGCTTTTTTGTATTCCTTGAATACCTGATTGGCGGACTCATTTTATGTTTAACAATCATAGGAATTCCTTTTGGTATTCAATGCTTTAAGTTAGCCTTCGTTGCATTGGCTCCTTTTGGAATGGAATTCCAGTCATCAGAAAGACCAGCCGGATGCGTATCAACTATATTGAATATTATCTGGATATTCTGTGGTGGAATATGGATCGCTCTTACCCATCTATTATTCGGAATTCTCTTATGTATTACCATCATTGGAATCCCATTTGGAATGCAACATTTCAAGTTAATGGAACTCGCATTTATCCCCTTCGGACAAGAATACAGCAGAAGATAATTATCCATCCATTTTAGGAACATTCAAATCCAGATCAAACCTTTTATTAAGTTTCTCTATAAAATAAGCTGAAAGCAAAGGCGATTCTTTTTCAACATTTTGATGCACAAAAAAGTGTAGTGATTCTAAACCTTCTGCTCTCCACTCCTCTATTCTTTCCAGCCAATCATCCAATCGGGTATAGTCACTCGCGTGATTCGCACCTACATAACGAATAAATGCTTTTGGGCTAGTTAAACGCATATGCAGCAAATCTCTCCTACCCGCTGTATCTACAATAATGGGAGTTGTCTTTTCTGATTTGAATAACTCAAACGCTTTGTCAGTTATAGCAGAATCACTAAACCATTCATTATTCCTGAGTTCTACAGCTAATGGAATTACTTTAGGATACTTCCTAACAAACCTTTCTAAACGATCATAATCTTGCGGTTTAAAATTATCATGTACCTGAAGGAAGCTCATCCCTAAGCGGTCTTCAAAATTACTGATCGCATCGCAAAATTCTATTACTTTATCTTCAACATTATTAAGCCGTCCAAAATGACTGATGCCATTATTTACCTTTGGATAGAATTTAAACCCTTTTGATGTTTTGTCTCTCCAAACCTTCACCTGCTCAGAACTTGGCGTTTTGTAAAATGTAGCATTTAACTCAATTGAATTAAACTGAGTAGCATAATAACTTAACTCATCTTTAGTACCTCGCGGATAAAAACCTTTTAAATCTTGCCTATTCCATTTTGCACAGCCAACGTATACCTCAAAGGGTTTCTTGCTTCCAGATGAAAGGTTCTTTTTCGTATCCGGGTGATCCTTCGGTAAGGTGAAATCTATCCCCTCCGGATTATCTATTTGACCAAAATTCATATATAAAAACTATTAATAATATTAGGAACATGTTCAACCTTACAACCATTTTTTTCTCTTAAACCAAAAGTAAATAATAGCTGAAATAGCGATGATTACTACAATTACAATTGGATATGACCATCTATAATGCAATTCCGGCATAAAATCAAAATTCATTCCATAGAGACCAACAATAAAGGTAGGAGGAAGCAAGAATACTGAAAAGATAGTCAAAACTTTCATTACCTCGTTTGAGTTCTTGGAAGATAAGGACAAATAGATATCAAGCAAATGATTTGAGTCTTCATGAGCCTGATCAAAGAGTGTAGTTAATTTTAAATGCAGATCTTTCAAATCTTGCAGAACAACAATATCATTGTTCTCTATTGGAATCTTATTGATAACTTCTTTTGTCAATAAAACCAGCCTCATACAAACCGAAGCCTTACGTCGAATAAGATACAAATCCTTTAATATTTCCTTTGTCAACGGCTTCAA
>Ga0160433_100339_pt1 | contig 28367 bp, 29 predicted proteins | sample HID1972K_E0MG_FD_108235 | JGI IMG/M metagenome (GOLD analysis project Ga0160433, IMG submission 108235) | Enriched pill bug-associated microbial communities from UW Madison campus, WI, USA - HID1972K_E0 MG | ecosystem: Host-associated > Arthropoda: Insects > Digestive system > Unclassified ...
TGCGACTTGTCCATGTGCGCGACCACGGCATCGGAGATCAGCTCCTTGCCGGCCTGCTTCTTGTCGATCACTGGTTCTTCGGAGATCAGGATCGTCACCGACGCACCCTGCGGATCGTAATCCTGGCGCGCGATGTTGAGGATGTTCGCACCGATGATCTCGGCCACGTCCGTGAGAATCTGAGTCAGCCTGTCGGCGTTGTACTCTTCATCGATGTATTCAATGTAACGCTGGCGCTCCTCTTCGGTGCGGGCGTAACAGACGTCATAGATGTTGAAGCTCAGCGCCTTGGTGAGGTTGTTGAAACCTTGCAACCTCAGGCGAGGCAACGGCTTGACCACGGCGGTCGATCCTGTAAGAGAGGGGAAAGGACCAATTATGCGGCAAAGCTACCCCGAGGGGTAATGTGAACAGGTTGCCGGATCTGGCACGCCGTTTGCTCTTAACATTTAGGCTCCGCTAAGCTGCGCTCCACACCCCGTGAATCCGTTCATGCGCAGAGGGAGCGCCACCATCGTGTCAACCGTGCGCCTTGCTACAAGTCCGTTGGCTTTGGACATCGCTACCATCGACCGCTTCCTGGCCCACAGCCATCGGCGTCGTTACCCTGCCCGAACCGATGTGTTCCGCCCCGGCGACCCGGCCGGCACCCTGTATTACGTGATCAGCGGCTCGGTCTCGATCATCGCCGAGGAGGAGGATGAGCGCGAGCTGGTGCTGGGCTACTTCGGCAGCGGCGAGTTCGTCGGCGAAATGGGCCTGTTCGTGGAATCCGACCGCCGCGAGGTGATCCTGCGCACGCGCACCGCCTGCGAACTGGCCGAGATCAGCTACGAGCGGCTGCACCAGCTGTTCCTGGGCCCGCTGTCGGGCGATGCCCCGCGCCTGCTGTATGCGCTGGGCCAGCAGATCTCCAAGCGCCTGCTGGATACCAGCCGCAAGGCCAGCCGGCTGGCGTTCCTGGATGTCACCGACCGCATCGTGCGCACCCTGCACGACCTGGCCGAGGAGCCGGAGGCGATGACCCATCCGCAGGGCAGCCAGCTGCGCGTATCGCGCCAGGAGCTGGCGAGGCTGGTCGGCTGCTCGCGCGAGATGGCCGGTCGTGTCCTGAAGAAGCTGCAGGTGGATGGGCTGCTGCACGCGCGCGGCAAGACCGTCGTGCTGTACGGGACCCGCTGAAACCCGGCGGGTGACCCCGACCGGCGATGCATGGATGTGGGTGACGACCGTTGGTCGTCACCGCGTGCCTTGACGGTTCGGACAACCCACCGCACGCTGCCGGCATGGAGCTGAGCAGCGAGTTCTGGTGGTTCATCCTGATCGGCCTCGGCGCCCAGCTGGTCGATGGTGCGCTGGGCATGGCGTTCGGGCTGGTGTCCTCTTCGGTGATGCTCAGCATGGGCATCCCGCCGGCCCACGTCAGCGCCAGCGTGCATACCGCCGAAGTGTTCACCACCGGCGCGTCGGGGGTTTCGCACCTGGCCGCGGGCAACGTGGACCGGAAACTGTTCGTCCGCCTGGCCGTCCCGGGCGCCATCGGTGGCGCGATCGGCGCTTACGGCCTGACGCAGCTGCCCTCGGATGTCATCCGGCCATTGATCTACCTGTACCTGCTGGTGCTGGCGATCGTCATCCTGTTCCGTGCGGCCGGCCGCCTGCTGCCCAGGGGCGACATCAAGCGCGTGCCGCTGCTGGGCGTGGTGGCCGGCTTCCTGGATGCCACCGGCGGAGGCGGCTGGGGCCCGGTGGCGACATCGACCCTGCTGGCGCGAGGCGGCCAGGCACGCACCACCATCGGCACGGTCAATGCTGCCGAGTTCGTAGTGACGCTTACGGTATCGGTAACCTTCCTGATGTCGATGGGCCTGCATCACCTGCAGATCGTCGCCGGCCTGTTGATCGGCGGCATGATGGCCGCGCCGCTGGCGGCCGTGCTGGTGAAGCGGGTGAAGGAACGCTGGGTGCTGGTCGCGGTCGGCCTGCTGGTGCTGGGGATCAGCCTGTACCAGGTGGGCCGCACCGTTGGCGGCTGGCTGGGGTCGTAGCGTCGGGTTTGCCGAGCATGGCTCGGCACTACCGCTCGCCGCGACGGTCCGATGGGTGACGACCACCCAGTGGGTGACGACCGTTGGTCGTCACACCCCGCGCTCGCCGAGCATGGCTCGGCGCTACCGCTCGCCGCCGCGGTCTTCGCAACCCCAGTTGAGGATCCGCGTCCCCGCCGGCAGCACGCGGCGGAAGAACTCTACGCTGCGGTGCTTTGGATTGACCACCACCGGTGCCTTCGCGGCCACCAGCAGCGGCAGGTCGGCGGTGCTGTCCGAGTACGCGATGTCGATGTCGCCGTAGCCACGCTCGCGCAGCATCCGCATCTTCTCTTCGTTGTGGCAGTGGCGGGTGGCACCGACCGCGCCCAGCCGCGGCCCGACTTCGCTGCCGATCACCGGCACGTCCTGGTGCGCGACGAAGGCCAGGATCGCGCGCGCCAGCTCCGGCGGCGCGCCGGTCGCCACCACCACGCGGTCTCCGCTGGCACGGTGCGCGGCGAACACCTCCAGCGCCTGCGGCAGGAGCTTTGCGCGCAGTTGTGGTTCGTTCTTCAGCACATACCCGTCGATGACGCGATTGAACTCGCGCGCGCGGTGCATGCCGAAGGTGGCGATCCACACGTAGATGGAGATGCCGGTACGCCGCGTCGGCAGCATCGCCACCAGCGGACCCGCCACCGGCGTGACCAGCAGCGCGGCCAGCAGGCGAAGTGGATTGCGCTTGATCAGCGTGGCGAACAGATGGCTGCCGGAATCGCCGTCGTAAAGGGTATGGTCGAAATCGAAGACCACCAGCGGCGCGTCGTCGCGCGGAGTCGGATAGATCGTGCTCATGAGGCGAAGAATAGCTGACGCAGGCCCTCGCCCGGTTCCTCGACGCGCATGAAGGCCTCCCCGACCAGGAACGCATTGACCCCGGCATCGCGCATCAGCCCGACATCCTGCGGACCGAGGATGCCGCTCTCGGTGACCAGCAGGCGGTCGCGCGGTACCGCGTGGCGCATGTCCAGCGTGGCCTGCAGCGAGACGTCGAAGGTACGCAGGTTGCGGTTGTTGATGCCGATCATCGGCGCCGGCACCTGCAGCGCGCGTTCCAGTTCGTCGATGTCGTGCACTTCCACCAGCACGTCCATGCCCAGGCCCAGCGCCAGCTCGGACAGCTCGGCCAACTGCCGGTCATCCAGCGCGGCGACGATCAGCAGGATGCAGTCCGCGCCCAGCACGCGCGCTTCGACGACCTGGTAGGGATCGATCACGAAGTCCTTGCGCAGCACCGGCAGCGTGCACGCCTCGCGTGCCTGCTGCAGGTAGGCATCGCTGCCCTGGAAGAAGTCCACGTCGGTCAGCACCGAGAGGCAGCTGGCGCCGCCGAACTCATAACTGACCGCGATGTCGGCCGGATGGAAGTCGGGCCGGATCACGCCCTTGGACGGGCTGGCCTTCTTCACTTCGGCGATCACCGCCGGGTCGCCATTGGCGATGGCCGCGTGCAGCGCGCGCACGAAGCCACGCAGCGGCGGCGCCTCGGCCACGCGCGCCTGCAGCTGCTGTAGCGGCACGGCGGCGCGGCGCTGGGCCACTTCTTCGGCCTTGCGGGCCAGGATGGTCTGCAGGATGTCGCTCATCGTGCTCACAAAAAAGGGGACGGAGGGGATTAAGTCGTTTCTGGCCAGTCAGCCTGCCAGCGAGCGCGTGGCCGCCACATAGTCCTGCAGGCGCTGGCGTGCGCTGCCATCGGCGATCACCGCGCGCGCGCGCGCCAGTCCATCGCCGATGTCCTCGGCGACGCCGGCAACGTACAGCGCGGCGCCCGCGTTGAGGGCCACGATATCCAATGCCGGGCCCGGCTGGTTGTCCAGCACCGCACGCAACAGGGCGATGGACTCCTCCGGACCGTCCACGCGCAGGTTGCGGCTGGCCGACATGGCGATGCCGAAGTCTTCGGGGTGGATCTCGTACTCGCGCACCTTGCCGTCGCGCAGCTCGCCGACCAGCGTGCCGGCGCCCAGCGAAATCTCGTCCATGTTGTCGCGACCCCATACCACCAGCGCGCGCTCGGTACCCAGCTCGCGCAGCACGCGGGCCTGGATGCCGACCAGGTCGGGGTGGAACACGCCCATCAGCACCGCAGGCGCGCCGGCCGGATTGGTCAGCGGGCCGAGGATGTTGAAGATGGTGCGCACGCCCATCTCGCGGCGCACCGGTGCGACCACCTTCATCGAGGGGTGGTGGATGGGGGCGTACATGAAGCCCACACCGGTCCGTTCGATGGCACGGGCCACCTGCGCCGGCTGCAGTTCGATCACCGCCCCCAGCGCCTCCACCGCGTCGGCGCTGCCGGACTTCGACGAGACGCTGCGGTTGCCGTGCTTGGCCACCCGGGCACCAGCCGCGGCGGCCACGAACATCGCGCAGGTGGAAATGTTGAAGGTATGCGAGCCATCGCCTCCGGTGCCGACGATATCCACCATGTGGGTGGTATCAGCCACCGGCACGGCGCGTGCGAATTCGCGCATCACCGTGGCTGCGGCGGCGATCTCGTCCACGGTTTCCTTCTTGACGCGCAGGCCGGTCAGGATGGCGGCGGCCATCATCGGCGATACGTCGCCACGCATGATCTGCCGCATCAGGTCGACCATTTCGTCGAAGAAGATCTCGCGGTGCTCGATGACGCGTTGCAGGGCTTCCTGGGGGGAGAAGCTCATCGTTCTGACTCCTGGAATGGTCGTGCGGTTCAACGCTGCAGGAAATTGCGCAGCAGCGCGTGGCCGTGCTCGGTGAGGATCGACTCGGGGTGGAACTGCACGCCTTCCACCGGATGTTCGCGGTGGCGCAGGCCCATGATCTCTTCCACGGTGCCGTCCTCGTTCTCGGTCCAGGCGGTGACTTCCAGGCACTCCGGCAGGCGGTTCTTGTCCACCACCAGCGAGTGGTAGCGGGTGGCCTGGTAACCATCCGGCAGGCCGGCGAATACACCCTTGCCTTCATGGCGGATCGGCGACGTCTTGCCGTGCATGATGTTGCCAGCGCGGATCACCGTGCCGCCGTACACCTGGCCGATGCCCTGGTGCCCAAGGCAGACGCCGAGGATCGGCGTGGTCGGGCCCAGCCGCTGGATCAGCTCCAGCGACACGCCCGCTTCGTTGGGCGTGCACGGGCCAGGCGAAATGACGATGCGCTCGGGCCGCTGTGCGGCGATTTCGTCAACCGTCATCGCATCGTTGCGCACCACCTTCACCTCGGCGCCCAGCGTCTGCAGGTACTGCACGAGGTTGTAGGTGAAGCTGTCGTAGTTGTCGATCATCCACAACATGGATCGGATTCCGTCACTGAAAGTAGATAGGCGCGCGTGGATACGCTGCGCAGGGGAAAAGCTGCCGCCGGACTACAGCCCCTTGGCCGCCTGCGCGACAGCGCGGAACAATGCCCGGCCCTTGTTCATGGTCTCGTCCCACTCTTTCCCGGGATCCGAGTCGTACACGATGCCGGCACCGGCCTGGACGTGCAGGCGACCGTCCTTGATCACCGCGGTGCGGATCGCGATGGCGGTGTCCGCATCGCCATGCCAGCCGATGTAGCCGATGCTGCCGGCGTAGACATTGCGCTTGATCGGTTCCAGTTCGCGGATCACTTCCAGCGCGCGGATCTTCGGCGCGCCGCTGACGGTGCCGGCCGGGAACGTTGCGCGCAGCACGTCGGCATAACTGAGGCCAGGCTGCAGCTGCCCGGTGACCTCGCTGACGATGTGCATGACGTGGCTGTAACGTTCGATCACGAACTGCTCGCCCACTTCCACCGTGCCCGCCTTCGACACCCGCCCGGCGTCGTTGCGGCCGAGGTCGATCAGCATCAGGTGCTCGGCCCGTTCCTTCGGATCGGCCAGCAGTTCGGCTTCCAGGGCCTTGTCTTCCTCGACGGTGGCACCGCGCGGCCGGGTACCGGCGATCGGACGCACGGTGACCTCGCCCACGCCTTCGGGCGTGTGCTGCAGGCGCACCAGGATCTCCGGCGACGAACCGACCACCTGCATGTCGCCGACATCCAGGAAATACATGTACGGCGAGGGATTCAACGCGCGCAGCGCGCGATAGACATCCACCGGACGCGCATTGAATGGCACGCTCAGGCGCTGGCTCAGCACCACCTGGAAAATGTCGCCGGAGCGGATGTAATCCTTGCTGCGCTGGACCGCGTCGATGAAACCCTCGCGGGTGAAGCCGGATATGAAGTCGCCCTCGTCCAGCACGTCGCTGCCCAGCGGTGCCGGATAACCCGTGCCCGGTGCACGCAGCTTTGCCACCAGCGCGTCCAGCCGTGCCTGTGCGTCCTCGTAGGCGCCGGGTTCGCGCGGGTCGGCATGCACGATCAGGTACAGCCGGCCCTTGAGGTTGTCGAACACCGCCAGCTCTTCGGAATGCATGAGCAGGATGTCCGGCGTGCCCAGCTCGTCGCGGCCGGCGGGTGGCGCCAGGCGCGGCTCGATGTAGCCGATGCACTCGAAACCGAACCAGCCGACCAACCCGCCGGTGAAGCCGGGCAACCCCTGCAGCTTCGGCACCGAATGCGCGCTGCGCAACGCCTCCACTTCGGCGAATGGATCGGTCACCTCACGCGTTTCCACTGCCTGGCCGTGCTCGCTGATCGTCAGTACATGGCCGCGGAAGGTATACACGCGCCGCGCCGGCAGGCCGATGATCGAGTAGCGCCCGAAGCGCTCGCCGCCTTCGACCGATTCGAACAGGTAGGTATGCGGGCCGTCGGCGAGTTTCAGATAGACCGAAAGCGGCGTGTCCAGGTCGGACAGCACTTCACGGACGACGGGGATGCGGGTGTGGCCTTCAGCGGCCTGCTGCTGGAACTGCGCGGGGGTGATCAAGACGACTTTCCTTCCGGGACACGGCATTTTCTGGGCGGACGACGGCAACGGGCCACCATCGCCAGCAGCGGCGTGCGGAAGAAACGGAACGCGGGGTCGTCAGGAGGGTCACCGCCCGACTTTATCGCAGCCTCGACCGGAGTGAAACCCTGCAGGCGCGGACCCGTAGTGCGGGCCCAGCCTGGCGACGGGCCACCGCCCTCATCGCACCACCAGCAGCGGACAATCGGCAGGCAGGTGCATGCGGACCCGACCCGGCACGCATTCGATGCGGAAATGCCGGGCATCCACCGGCTCGCCATCCAGGTTCAGCGTCAACGGCTGTTCGGCATGGATCTCCATCCGGGTCAGGCGTGCGCGGGTGGCGACCCGCTCCAGCGCCGCCTGCTTGCCGCCGGTGACCAGTTGGCCGAGGGTGGCAGCGAATTCCCCGGTCAGTTCCGGAATGATGGTGACGTCCAGCTGGCCGTCGTCGATCAGCGCGTCGGGACACAGTGCCTGGCCGCCACCGGCCAGGCGGCCGTTGCCGATGCCCAGCGCGATGAAGGCCCCCTCCCATTCGAAGCCGGGGCCACGCACGCGGGCCGCAATCGGTTCAGCGCGGCGCAGCTTGGAAAGACCGGTCAGTACGTAGGCCAACCCGCCCAGGATATTCTTCAGCCCCTCGTTGGTTTCCACCGTCACCTGCGTGCCGAAACCGCCGCTGGCCACGTTCGCGCACCACCATGTCCGGCCGTCGGCATCGATCCGCAGCAGGTCGATCGGTCGGGCCGGCTGCGTGGCGATCAGGTCCAGCGCCTCGCCGGGTTCATCCGGCACGCCGCTGGCGGCGGCGAAATCGTTCGCCGTGCCCAGCGGCAGCAGCGCCAGCGAAGGCAGCGCATCGGCTGGTTCACTGCGGTGCGCCAGGGTCTCGGCAACCGCGCTCAGGGTACCGTCGCCGCCCCCGGCGATGAGGGTATCCACGCCGTTGTCGATGGCCTCGGCCACGTAGCGTTCGGCATCGCCGCCCTCCCATGTCACGCGCACGTCCAACGCGATGCCGCGCCTGCGGAACGCCTCCACCGCTTCGCGCACGGCAGTGTCGCCAGCGGATTTTCCATTGAGGATCAGGCGCCAGCGGGACGTGTTCATGGGATAACCAGCAAAGGGGGCGCACAGGCTAGCAGCGCCATGTTCGGTGCCGGTGAACATGGAAAAAAGGGGACGGAGGGGATTAACTGAAATCCATCCCCTCGTCCTCTTTTTCCGCGAAGGCGTGCAGTGCCTCGCCTTCCATCCGGTACACCGTCCACTCGCTCTGCGGCTTCGCGCCGGCGGCGGTATAGAAATCGATGGCCGGGGTGTTCCAGTCCAGCACCGACCATTCGAAGCGCCCGCAGCCTTCGGCCACCGCCTGCCGGGCCAGGTACTGCAACAGCGCCTTGCCTGCGCCCAGCCCGCGTTTTGCGGGACTGACATACAGGTCTTCCAGGTAGATGCCCTTGCGCCCCAGCCAGGTCGAATAGTTGTAGAAGTAGACCGCGTAACCGACCGCCTCACCCTCGATCTCGCAGACCAGCGCACGCGCGGTGGCGTCGGCACCGAACAGGCTGGCGGCGATGCCGGCCTCATCGGTCCGCACCGAAGTTTCGGCTTTCTCGTAGATCGCCAGTTCGCGGATGAAACGCAGGATCAGCCCGGCATCGGCAACGGTGGCCGGGCGGATGCGCAACGCGGCCACCGAGCCCATGTCCTCAGCCCCGCGCCGCCGCGACGTTGGCGCGCATCGCCGCGATCACCTGCCGGTAATCGGGCGCGTTGAAGATCGCCGAGCCGGCCACGAACGCATCGGCGCCGGCGGCGGCGATCGCACCGATGTTGTCGGCCTTGACACCACCGTCGATCTCAAGCCGGATGTCCTTGCCGCTGGCATCGATCTTCTTCCGCACCGCCTTCAGCTTCTCCAGCGCGGACGGGATGAACGCCTGGCCGCCGAAGCCCGGGTTCACCGACATCAGCAGCACCAGGTCCAGGTCGTCCAGCACCCAGTCCAGCACATCCACCGGCGTGCCCGGGTTGAGCACCACGCCGGGCCTGCAGCCCAGCGAACGGATCAGCTGGATGGTGCGGTGCGGATGACGGCTGGCCTCGGGATGGAAGCTGATGTAGGTGGCGCCGGCCTCGGCGAAGTCCGGGATGATTCGGTCCACCGGCTCGACCATCAGGTGCACGTCGATCGGCGCGGTGACGCCGTGCCTGCGCAGCGCCTGGCAGACCATCGGGCCGATGGTCAGGTTCGGCACGTAGTGATTGTCCATCACGTCGAAATGGACCCAGTCCGCACCAGCGGCCAGCACGTTGTCGACTTCCTCGCCGAGGCGGGCGAAGTCCGCGGAGAGGATGGAAGGGGCGATGATGCAGTTGGACATGGCCGGGGCCTTGGCAGCAGGAAAGGGAGGGACTCAGCGCTTGCGCAGGGTCTTGATGCGGTCGTAGGCGGCGTTGACGCGGCGGCTCTTGGCCTCGGCCTGCCTGAGCAGTTCCGGCGCGGCGCCGGCCAGCTTGTCCGGGTGGTACTGGGACATCATCCGCCGGTATGCCAGGTCGATCTCGGCGTCGGTGGCCTCGGAGGTCAGCCCCAGCTCCCGGTACGGGTTTTCCTTGTTCAGGCGGAACCAGTCGGCATCGAAGGCGTGCCCGATCAGCAGCCCCAGCACCGCGCCGAACAGCGGATTGGGCCGGAACAGCAGCGCCCCGGCGATGAATCCCAGCAGTTTTCCGTACCAGCGCATGGCGCTCCAGGCAGGTTGGGCGAATTGGACTTCCATTTTACGTCACAGGGGCCCGGACGGCTTTACACTACGACGCCCGCTGGCCAGCGGGCCCACCGGGTCCCTGCGCAGCCGTCTCGACGAAGCCCTCAGGAGTGCCCGTGCCGACCACGTTGTTGCAATCCGATCTCCCCGGCCTGCCCTTGCGCCATCGCGGCAAGGTGCGTGACGTTTTCGATATCCCGCGCGAGCGCCTGCCCGAAGGCACGCCGCCCGGCGATTACCTGCTGATGGTGGCCACCGATCGCCTGTCCGCGTTCGACGTGGTGCTGCCCGATCCGATCCCCGGCAAGGGCGAGATGCTCTGCCAGGTATCGAACTTCTGGTTCGACAAGACCGCGCACCTGATGCCCAACCACCTCACCGGCATCGATGTCGCCAGCGTGCTGCCCGAAGGCGTGGACCCGGCGCTGTACGCCAGGCGCGCGGTGGTGACCCGCAAGCTCAGGCCGGTGCCGGTGGAAGCCATCGCCCGCGGTTACCTGATCGGCAGCGGCTGGAAGGATTACCAGCGCACCGGCAAGGTCAGCGGCATCGACCTGCCCGATGGCCTGCGCCAGGCCGAACAGCTGCCGGAACCGATCTTCACCCCCTCCACCAAGGCCGCCGTCGGCGACCACGACGAGAACATCGATTTCGACACCATGGTCAAGGCGGTGGGCGCGGACCTGGCCGAGCGCGTGCGCGACGCCACCCTGCGCATCTACCGGTTCGCCGCCGATTACGCGCGCGAGCGCGGCATCCTGCTGGCCGATACCAAGTTCGAGTTCGGCACCGATGCCGACGGCCGCCTGTACATCATGGATGAAATGCTGACCCCGGATTCCTCGCGCTACTGGCCGGCCGACGAGTACGAAGTAGGCACCAGCCCGCCGAGCTACGACAAGCAGTTCGTGCGCGATTACCTGGAGACGCTGGACTGGGGCAAGACCGCGCCCGGCCCCTCGATTCCCGCCGAGGTGATCGAACGGACCCGCGCCAAGTACGCCGAGGCGCTGCAGCGGCTGGCCGGCATTTCCATCGACTGATACGGTCGCAGGCAAAGCCGGGCGCTGCCCGGCTGCACTCCGATCCGGCCATCAAGGCCGGGTCCCGGACGGCCGAGCCTGGCTCGGCTCCCCCATGGTCACCTTCCGGTGGCGCTATGCTCTCCATCCCGGGAGGGAACATGACCACCACGACCGTCGCACGCCCGATCGACCGATACTTCGCCAGTTACTCCGGCGACCATCGCAATACGTTCAACCAGCGCATCCACGTGGTCGCGGTCCCGGCCATACTCTGGTCGGTGGTGGCCCTGCTGTGGTGCCTGCCGCCCCTGATCACCTGGTTCCAGAACGGCATCTGGGCCGGGCTGGCGATGTTCGCGGCCTGGTGCTTCTACAACCGGCTGTCGCGGCCGCTCGGGCTGGGCATGCTCGCCGTCCTGTTCGTGATCGGCTGCAGCTGCCGGCTGCTGGAGGCGGAGGTCGGCCTGGGCAGGCTGGCGATGCTGGCCACGGCGGTGTTCGTCGTCGCCTGGATCGCGCAGTTCATCGGGCACAAGGCCGAAGGGCGCAAGCCGAGCTTCCTGACCGACCTCACCTACCTGCTGATCGGCCCGGCCTGGGTGCTCGCCAAGGTCTACCGCCACCTCGGCTGGCGCTACTGAGCCGCTTTTCCTGAACGGGCGCACCGCGTTTCGGACGTGCCGGAAACGACTTAATCCCCTCCGTCCCCTTTTAATGGGGGCATCGTGGAGGGAGCCTGGGCCGGAAAAATGAATCAGCACACGTTCCGTGCAGATGAGGGCCGGTTGACGGGTATCGGCGGCAGATCGGGCCCGGTTAGACTAGATGACCTGCTCGTGAATCGCGTATTCCCTGCATGATGCCCAGCCTGATCCTGCTGCTTGCCCTGCCGTTCTTCCTGGCAGCGCTGGTCGCCGCCGTTCCCCGCAGTTCCCGAACCACCGCCGCCTGGCTGGCTGCGGCGGCGCCCTTGGCTGGCCTGGCCATACTGGCCTGGCTGACACCGGCGGTGATGGATGGCCAGATCCTGCGCAGCAGCGGACAGTGGCTTCCGCAGATCGGCCTGGACTTCACCCTGAGGGTGGACGGGCTGGCATGGATGTTCGCCGGCCTGGTGCTGGGCATCGGCGCGCTGGTGGTGCTGTATGCCCGCTATTACCTCAGCCGCCAGGACAACGCGCACCGTTTCTACTGCTACCTGCTGCTGTTCATGGGCGCCATGCTCGGCATGGTGCTGTCCGGCAACCTGCTGTTGCTGGTCATCTTCTGGGAACTGACCAGCATCACCTCGTTCCTGCTGATCGGCTTCTGGTCGCACCGCAAGGATGCCCGCGAAGGCGCACGCATGGCGCTGGTCATCACCGGTGCCGGCGGCCTGGCGCTGCTCGGTGGCGTGCTGCTGATCGGGCGCATCGTCGGCAGCTTCGACCTCGACGTGGTGCTGGCGGCGGGCGCGCAGATCCGCGACAGTGCGCTGTACCCGGCCGCGCTGCTGCTGGTGCTGGCCGGCATCTTCACCAAGAGCGCGCAGTTCCCGTTCCACTTCTGGCTGCCGCACGCCATGGCGGCACCGACGCCGGTCTCGGCGTACCTGCACTCGGCCACCATGGTCAAGGCCGGCGTGTTCCTGCTGGCGCGCCTGCACCCGGCGCTGGCGGGCAGCGACCTGTTCTTCTACACGGTCAGCGGCATCGGTGCGCTGACCCTGCTGGTCGGCGCCTGGAACGCGATCTTCCAGCACGACCTGAAAGGCCTGCTGGCGTATTCGACGATCTCCCATCTCGGCCTGATCACGATGCTGTTCGGGCTGTCCACGCCGATGGCGGTGGTCGCCGGCGTGTTCCATATCCTCAACCACGCCACCTTCAAGGCCTCGCTGTTCATGGCCGCCGGCATCATCGACCACGAAACCGGCACCCGCGACATGCGACGACTGGGAGGGCTGCGCAGGCTGATGCCGTTCACCAGCGCGCTGGCGATCATCGCGTCGCTGGCGATGGCCGGCATCCCGCTGCTCAACGGCTTCCTGTCCAAGGAAATGCTGTTCGCCGAAGCCCTGCTCACCCACGGACCGGAATGGATGCGCGTGGCGATGAGCGTCACCGCGCTGCTGGCCGGCGTGTTCGGCGTGGCCTACAGCCTGCGCTTCGTGCACGACACCTTCTTCGGCGACGGCCCCCACGGGCTGGACGGGGTGCCGCACGAGCCGCCGCGCTGGATGAAGGTGCCGGTGGAAGTGCTGGTGGTGATCTGCGTGGCGGTCGGCATCGCGCCGGCATGGACCATCGCCCCGGTGCTGCATGCCGGCGCGGCATCCATCCTCGGCGCGGCCATGCCCGAGTACAACCTGTCGGTCTGGCACGGCTTCAACATGCCGCTGGCGATGAGCATGGCCGGCGTGGCCGGAGGCATCGCGCTGTACTTCGGCCTGCGCCGGACCATCGACCTGCATGCGGTGCGCAACGTAGCCACTGGCCGCGATGTCTTCCACCGCCAGCTGGACCTGTTGTCCGCGCTGGCCCAGCGACTGACCTCCGGCATCGCCAACGGCAGCCTGCAGCGCATGCTGCTCGGCCTGGTGGTGGTGGCGGTGATCGCCGCCGCCGCGCCGTGGCTGGCCGCGCCGGTGCTGCCGGACTGGCCCTCGCCGCAGCCGATGCCGCTGCTCGGCTGGGCGCTGTGGGCGGTGATGATGGCGTGCGCGATGGCGACGCTGCGCATGTACCGGCAGCGCCTGCTGGCGGTGCTGCTGGTCGGCGGCGTCGGCCTGATGGTGGCGCTGACCTTCGTGTTCCTGTCCGCGCCGGATCTCGCCCTTACCCAGCTGCTGGTGGAGATGGTGACCCTGGTGCTGATGCTGCTCGGCATGAACTATCTGCCGGCGCAGTCCAGCGGCGAGCGCTCGCCGGCACGCCGGTACCGCGATGGCGCCATCGCGCTGGTCGCCGGCACCGGCCTGGCCGCGCTGGCCTACAGTGCGATGACGCTGCCGCCGGGCACCATGGCCGGCGAGCTGGTCGCCCGTTCGCTGCCGGAGGCCTATGGCAGCAACGTGGTCAACGTGATCCTGGTGGATTTCCGTGGCTTCGATACCTTCGGCGAGATCACCGTGTTCGGCATCGCCGCGCTGGTGGTGCATGCGATGCTGCGGCGCTCGCGGATGGCACCGGAGCAGATCATGCCCGGCCCGCCGATCAAGCTTCCGGTGCCGGCCGACCTGGCGCAGATCATGTTCCCGCTGACGCTGACGGTCTCCATCTTCATGTTCCTGCGCGGCCACAACGCGCCCGGCGGCGGCTTCATCGCCGGCCTGATCCTGGCCGTGCCGCTGCTGATCCAGTACGTCATCCAGGGCACCGAGTCGGTGGAATCGCGCTTCGGCTTCGATTACATCCGCTGCATCGGCATCGGCCTGCTGGTGGCGGTGGCCAGTGGCAGCGCCTCGATGCTGTTCGGCGTGCCGTTCCTGACCAGCGGCCACCTCGACCTGCACCTGCCGCTGATCGGCGAAGTGCCGCTGGCGAGCGCGATCGGCTTCGACATCGGCGTATACCTGGTGGTGTTCGGTGGCGCGATGCTGATCCTGTCGATGATGGGCACGATCAAGCCCTCGCGCACCCGCACCGCGCGCCACGGCGAGATCGACCCGCAGAAACGTTCGGCGCTGACCGGGGAGATGCACTGATGGAACTGGCCATCGCAAGCGCCATCGGCGTGCTGACCATGCTCGGCGTCTACCTGCTGCTGCGCGCGCGCAGCTTCGACGTCATCCTCGGCATGACCTTCCTTTCCTATGCGACCAACCTGCTGATCTTCGCCGGTGGCCGCGTCGTGCAGGGCAAGGCGCCGGTGCTGAAGGAAGGCCTGGACGCCAACCTCGGCAACTACACCGATCCGCTGCCGCAGGCACTGGTGCTGACCGCCATCGTGATCGCCTTCGCGATGACGGCGGTGAGCATCGTGCTGGCCATCCGCAGCCGCAGCGACAACCACAGCGACCACGTCGACGCGCACGAACCGGACGAGGGTGCAACGCCGCGCCGCGACGAGGACCACGCATGAACCACCTGGCGATCCTGCCGATCCTCGTTCCACTGCTCGGCGCCTCGCTGTCGCTGTTCGTCGAACATCGCCGCTATGGCCCGAAGGTGCAGCGCACGGTGGCATGGACCACGATGACCGCGCTGTTCGCCGCGGTCGTGCTGTTGTTCGCGCGCACCGCCGATGGCCAGGCGATGGCCTACCTGCTCGGCGACTGGCCGTCGCGGCTGGGCATCGTGCTGGTTGCCGATCGCCTTTCGGCGTGGATGCTGCTGACCACCGTCCTGCTGGCGATCGGCTGCCTGCTGCATGCCTGCTCGGGCTGGGACCGGCGCGCGCCGCACTTCCATGCCCTGTTCCAGTTCCAGCTGGTCGGCCTCAACGGCGCCTTCCTGACCGGCGACATCTTCAACCTGTTCGTGTTCTTCGAGGTGATGCTGATCGCCTCCTACGGCCTGCTGCTCAGCGGTGGGCGCGGCCTGCGCAAGCGCATCGGCCTGCACTACGTGGTCTTCAACGTCACCGCCTCGACGTTGTTCCTGATCGCGCTGGGGCTGCTGTATGCCACGCTGGGCTCGCTCAACATGGCCGAGCTGTCGCAGCGCATCGCTGAACTTCCGGCGTCGCACGTGCCGCTGGTGAAGGCGACCATGGGCCTGCTGCTGCTGGTGTTCTGCGCCAAGGCCGCGCTGATGCCGCTGTACCTGTGGCTGCCGGAATCGTATGCGCGCGCGCCGGCCGCGGTGGCCGCGCTGTTCGCGATCATGACCAAGGTCGGCCTGTACGCGGTGCTGCGCGTGCAGACGCTGTGGTTCGGCGACGAGGCCGGCGCGATGGCCGGCTATGGCCGCGACTGGCTGCTGTGGGCCGGCATCGCCACGCTGGTGCTCGGCGGGCTCGGCGTGCTGGCGGCGGTGCGCCTGCGGGTGCTGGTCTCCTACCTGGTGGTGGTGTCGGCGGCCACGCTGTTCATCGCCTTCTCGGTCGGCAACCAGCAGGTACTCGGTGCCGGCCTGTATTACCTGCCGCACAGCACCTTCGTGGCCGCCGCGCTGTTCCTGGTCGCCGACCTGATCCGCCGCCGCCGCGGTGGTGCCAGCGACCGCAAGGAAGTCATCGCGCCGATGCCGGGCAAGGAAACGCCGGCGGTACTGTTCCTGGTCGGTGCGATCTCGATCGCCGGACTACCGCCGCTGTCGGGCTTCCTGGCCAAGGCGGCGCTGCTGGCCGGCATGCCCCCGGCATTGACCGCGCCGGTGTGGATCGCGGTGCTGGGCAGCAGCCTGCTGGTGATCATGGGCCTGGCGCGCGGCGGCATCCGCCTGTTCTGGCGGGTGCCCAGCCTCGAACCCGACGCGCCGAAGCCGCGCAAGGCCCCCACCCGCCGGGTCGAACTGCTGGCCGCCTGCCTGCTGCTGCTGTACGGCATCGGCATGACCGTGTTCGCCGCGCCGTTGATGCGCCACACCGATGCCATCGCCAGCGACCTGCTGCAGCCCTCCCGTTACGTCGAACAGGTGCGCGCAACCACCCCGGAGATCCGCCAGCCATGAGCCGGAAACGTTCGCTGTTGCGCCGCATTTTCCCCTCGTTGCCGCTGACCGTCATGGTCATCGTGTTCTGGCTGTTGATGTCGGACAGCTTCAACCTGGGCCAGTTCATGCTGGGCTTGCTGCTGGGCCTGGTGGTGCCACTGTTCGCCGCGCGGCTGGACCGTGAGTTCGCCCGCATCGGCACCCTCAGGCCGCTGCCGAAGCTGGTGATGGTCACCCTGTGGGACATCCTGGTCTCGAACATCCGGGTCGCCGCGCAGGTGCTCGGGCCGGAGAAGAACATCCATCCCGGCTTCATCTGGCTGCCGCTGGACATCGCCAACATCCATGGCATCGCGGCGCTGACCAGCATGATCACGCTGACCCCCGGCACGGTGTCGGCCGCGCTCAGCGATGACCGCAAGTACCTGCTGGTGCACGTGCTGAACCTCGATGACGAAGATCAGTTGATCTCCGACATCAAACGCCGCTACGAAGCCCCGCTGATGGAGATCTTCCCATGACCGGATTCCAGGTCATCCAGACCACCCTGGTGGTGTGCATGCACGTGGTCGGCCTGGCCATGCTGCTGGCCACCTGGCGCCTGCTGCGCGGCCCCACCGTGCCCGATCGCATCCTTGCCCTGGACACGTTGTCGGTGACCGCCATCGCCGAGCTGATGTTGTTCGGCATGTACCTCAACTCGGCGATCTACTTCGAGGCCGCGTTGATCATCGCCATGCTTGGCTTCGGCAGCACCGTGGTACTGAGCAAGTTCGTGCTGCGCAGGGATATCGTCGAATGATCACCGTCATCCAGATCGCCCTGTCCATCCTGCTGCTGTTCGGCTGCTTCTTCATCCTGATGGGCGCGCTTGGGCTGGTGAAGCTGTCGACCTTCTTCAAGCGCCTGCATGCGCCCACCAAGGCCAGCACGCTGGGGGTCGGCTGCGTGCTGGTGGCATCGGTGTGCTACCACATCTTCCTGGGCCAGGATCCGCAGCCACGCGAGCTGCTGATCACCGTGTTCCTGTTCATCACCGCGCCGGTCAGCGCGCACTTGATGGCAAAGGCCGCGCTGGCGCTGCTGATGGAAACCCGGCCCAGCCTGCCGGGCAATGAGCGTGCCGAGGACGAGCAGCTGCCGCCCCCGGAGCCCGAGAGGTAGATCCCGGACTCGCCCGGCCCGTGCCCTGCGGCGCGCCTGCGCTCAGCCGCAGCCTTCGACATAGTCCACCTGCGGCGGCAGGCCCACGCGCCAGGCATTGACCTTGCCATCGGCATCCAGCGCGAAATCGATGATGCCCTGCCCGTCCTGCGCCGGGCGCACGCGCAGATGCTGGGCCTGCGGATCGTACTTGTCCGGCGTCACGTCGCCGCGCTCGGGATACAGCTGCTGCAGCTCGCCCAGGCCCATGCCGACGCGTCCGCCGCCGGGCGCGACGATGCCGGGACCACGGACGTCGTAGCGCACCAGTTTGTTGCCTTCGATCATCAGCCACGGGCCTTCCGGCGATTCCTTCTGCGGGCGCAGGTAATGGCATTCGTCATTGGGGACCTCGCCCTGCAGCGGTGCGCCGAACCGGCTGCGCACTTCATCCACGCCCGCGCCAAGCGCCACCGGGCCGAAACCGTCCAGCCGCGCCGGGCTGTCGCTGCGCGGGTCGGCCGGCGAGGCCGATGCAGGATCGGGATCCCTGGCCGTGTCGGCCGTCGCGGTGTCGCTCATCGGCGAGGGGGTGGCGGTCGCAGCCTCGGGGCCCTGGCTGCATGCGGCGAGCGACAGGGCCAGCAGGCCGGCAACGGGAAAGGCTTTCATCAGGACGTCTCCAGCAGGATGGTTGCCGGAACGCTAACGCGGATGCCGTGCACGCGCCGCATTGTCATCCAGGTTTAACGGCCACCATTCAGGCTCGGCCTGCACCGCCTTCCATGTCCGCCGCCATGCTACCGCGCAAGACCGAACAAGCCCGAACCGCCCTGCAGGCCCACCGGGCGCCGTTGGACATGCGCCAGCGACGCCTGCTGATCCTGTGCGACGGCCAGCGCGACATCAACGCGCTGACCAGCCTGGTCGGCCCCGAGGCGCCGACGATGGTGATCCAGCTGATCCAGGCAGGCTACCTCGTCACGGGCCTGCCGGCGCAGGAAACGACAGCGGGGCCGGTTCCCGCGACGGTGGCCACGCCCCCGGCGCCCGAGGCAGCCGCCACCACCAGCCGCCGCCGCTCGATGGCCGCGGCAAGGATCTACCTGCTCGGCATCCTGGAGATGCAGCGCCACCCGCATGCGGCTGCGTTGCTGCACGGCCTGCAGCGCGCGCGCAGCGACGAGGACGTGCTGGCTGCCATGCACGCCGCCCTGCACGCGCTGCCTGCGCTGACCTCGGCCGGCTACAGCGAACGCGTCCGCGAGCGCGTGCTCGAAGTCCTCCCGCTGGAGCACATCAAAAAGGGGACGGAGGGGATTAAGTCGCATCAGGCGGAGCCGGAAACGACTTAATCCCCTCCGTCCCCTTTTCAACGGAAGTTGTTGCGCAGGCCGCTCCAGCATTGCTGGTAGTCGGCCTGCCGGTGCTCGGCGGCCATCGCCTGGGCCGTGGGTCGAATCACCGCGCGGGTTTCGAACATGAATGCCATCGTGTCCCGGATCACGTCCGGCCTGGACAGGTCCGCGGCGGACGCCTTGTCGAAGGTCGGTGCGTCAGGGCCGTGGCCACTCATGCAGTTGTGCAGCGATGCACCACCGGGCACGAAGCCCTCCGCCTTGGCGTCGTAGGCGCCGTGGACCAGGCCCATGAACTCGCTGGCGATATTGCGGTGGAACCACGGCGGCCGGAACGTGTGCTGCGCCACCAGCCAACGTGGCGGGAAGATCGCGAAGTCCATGTTGCTGGTCCCTGGCGTATCGCTTGGCGAATGCAGCACCAGGAAGATCGACGGATCGGGGTGATCGAAGCTGATCGAGCCGATCGCGTTGAAGCGGCGCAGATCGTAGCGGTAGGGTGCGTAGTTGCCATGCCAGGCAACCACGTCCAGCGGCGAATGATCGATCGGCGCGCGCCACAGGCGACCATCGAACTTGGCCACCAGTTCGAAATCGCCGTCGATGTCCTCGAACGCAGCGTGCGGCGTTTCGAAATCGCGCGGGTTGGCCAGGCCGTTGGCGCCGATCGGGCCCAGATCGGGCAGTTTCAGCAACGCGCCGAAATTCTCACAGACATAACCGCGTGCTTCGCCATCCGGCAACTCCACGCGGAAGCGCACGCCACGCGGAATCACCGCGATCTGCTGCGGCTCCACGTCCAGCACGCCCAGCTCGGTCAGCAGGCGCAGGCGGCCCTGCTGCGGCACGATCAACAGCTCGCCATCGGCATCGTGGAAATAGCGCCCCGCCATGTCGCGGTTGGCGGCATACAGGTGGATCGCCACCCCGGCATGCGCGTCCGGCGAGCCGTTGCCGCCCATCGTGTACAGGCCTTCGACGAAATCGGTCGCCCGCGCCGGCATCGGCAGCGGACTCCAGCGCAGCTGGTTTGGCGATGCCGGCCGCGCAGCGAAATCGCACTGCAGCCGTGGCTGTTCGAACGGCACGAATTCACCATGGGTCACCGCCGGGCGGATGCGATACAGCCAGCTGCGCCGGTTGCTGGCGCGCGGTGCGGTAAAGGCGGTGCCCGACAGCTGCTCGGCGTACAGGCCGTGCGCCACTTTCTGCGGCGAATTCTGCCCGGCCGGAAGCGCGCCTTCCAGCGCCTCGGACGCGAACTCATTGCCGAAGCCGGTCTGGTATCCGCGGGAAACGAGCGTGTCAGTCATGTGGGTGGTCCGGTTCGTGCCGGCCATCGGCCGGCACCCATCGAGGAGAGACCTTAGAGTACGCCGCGGCGGATCTGGTCGCGCTCGATGCTTTCAAACAGTGCGGTGAAGTTGCCTTCGCCGAAACCCTCGTTGCCCTTGCGCTGGATGATCTCGAAGAAGATCGGACCGATGCAGTTCTGGGTGAAGATCTGCAGCAGCTTGCGCTGGTGCGTTTCCGGATCGGCATCGATCAGGATCTTGTTGCGGGCCAGCCGCGCCACGTCCTCGCCATGGCCCGGAACGCGCTGGTCGATCACGTCGAAATAGGTATCCGGCGTGTCGAGGAACTCCACGCCCTGCGCGCGCATCGCTTCCACGGTTTCGTAGATGTCGTCGGTGAAGCAGGCGATGTGCTGGATGCCCTCGCCCTTGTAGGCGTCGAGGTACTCGTTGATCTGGCTCTTCGGATCGGACGATTCATTCAGCGGGATACGCACGATCCCGTCCGGCGCGGTCATCGCCTTGGACACCAGGCCGGTCTTCAGGCCCTTGATGTCGAAATAGCGGATTTCGCGGAAATTGAACAGCCGCTCGTAGTAGTCCGACCATTGCTGCATGTTGCCGAAATACAGGTTGTGGGTCAGGTGATCGATGAAGGTCAGGCCAAACCCCTTCGGCTGCGGGTCCGCGCCTTCGACCGGCACGTAATCGCCGTCGTAGATGCTGCCGCCGGCGCCGTAACGGTCCACCAGGTACAGCATGCAATCGCCGATCCCCTTGATCACCGGCGCCTGCACGGCGCGGCTTTCCGGCTTGAAGTCCACCGCTTCGGCGCCGTTCCCCAGCGCGGTCTGGTAGACCTCCCCGCCCGGCTTGCGGAAGCGGATGGCGAAGCCGCAGGCGCAAGGGCCGTGCTTGGCGGCGAAATCGGCGGCAAACGAATCCGGATCCTCGTTGACCAGGAAGTTGACGTCGCCCTGGCGGTACACCGTGATCGCCCGCGTCCTGTGCCTGAGCACCGCGGAAAAGCCCATGCTGCGGAAGTAATCGTGCAGTTCCTGGCCGCGGCCGGCCGGGGCGGCGAACTCGACGAACTCGAAGCCGTCGATGCCCATCGGGTTTTCGAACGTGGTCACCTGCATGCCGGGATTGGGATGCGAGGCGGTCTGGACAGTAGTATTCATGGCGAAGGCTCCAAAACGTTTCCGCAGAATGACGAAAGCAGGTGCGGGCGACGGGTGGACCCGCGAGAATGCGGAGTCCTGTAGATCCCTTTATAGTTACACCTGAAACCACCAGCAAGGTGCACCGCAGCATGAGCCCAGCCGATCCCGCCTCCACCAGTGTCCGCGCATCGCACGTCCTGCTCGATCTGGAGCAGTTCCTGCCTTACCGGCTGAGTGTCCTCTCCAACCGGGTCAGCGGCAACATCGCCAAGCTGTATGGGGACCGCTACGGGCTGGCGATTCCGGAATGGCGGGTGATCACCATCCTGGCCCTGTATCCGGGCTCCTCGGCCAGCGAGGTCTCCGATCGCACGGCGATGGACAAGGTGGCGGTCAGCCGGGCGGTCGCGCGCCTGCTGGAGCGCGGCTACATTCGCCGCGAGACCCACGGCGACGACCGCCGCCGCTCGGTACTGGCCTTGTCTGCCGCGGGTTTCGAGGTCTACGAGACCATCGCGCCGATGGTCATCGATGTCACCCGCAAGCTGATGTCGGTGCTCAGCGAAGAGGAAGAACAACTGCTGGAGAAGCTGATCCTGCGCCTGGCCGGCGAAGGACTGCAGCGGATGGCGGGATGAAAAAAGGGGACGGAGGGGATTAAGTCGCAACTGGCCCACATGTGCCGGAAACGACTTAATCCCCTCCGTCCCCTTTTTCAGGAGAGGTGCTTGCGGCGGGCGTAGACCCAGGGTGCGGCCAGCGCGCCGATGGCGCCGCCGGCGAAGCCGAGCGAGGCCGCCACCGTGGCCACCTCCATCGCCTTCGGCAGGGCCAGCGCCGCGGTCAGCAGCAACAGCGAGGGCAAGCCCACGAACACCGCCAGGAAGAAACCCCAGCGCGGTGCCCAGGTGCGCAGCTGCAGCAGGCTCACCGGCTGCCAGACCTCGCCGCCGGCATCCTCGGCCAGCTTGCGCGCCACCTTCGCCAGGTCGGCCTCCAGCAGGCCAGCGGCCTCCCGCAAAGGCGCGAACGAGCGTGCCACCACATCGATCGCGGGCAGGCCCGAAGGCCAGGGTTGTGGGGCGGGCACTCCATAGGCCACCAGCAGCGGCACGCTCAGCCACGGCGCCGGCAACGGCCGCACCCGCCGCCGCCCCAGCACGCACCACACCTGGGGCTGGCCGTGCGCGGTCACTGCATACAGCGCCAGTTTTTCGGCCGCCGGATAAGCCAGCATGGAGGTGCGCGCCGCCAGGCTGTCCTCGCCCATCGCGCGCAGGAAGCCGACGCGACTGCGCCCTTCCTGCATCCAGGCCAGTCCCAGCGCACCGACCAGCAACGCATCGGCCGTATCCTGGCCGCCAACGCCGGCACGATCGTCGCTGGCCAGGAACCAGGCCAACGAGCGCGGTTCGGCCACGTCGGCCTCGCTCCAGCGGCCGTTGTCGCCGAGTACATGCGCCAATGGCAGGCGCGCCGGCGCGGTCTCGCCACGTTCGGCGGTCTGCAGGAAGGGCAGCACGCCCTGCACGAACGCGGCCATGTCCAGCGCGCGGCCACCATGTCCCGGCCAATGCGGCGGCAGCATGCCGGCCAGCTGCGGATCACGTGCGAGCCGATCCAGCCGCTCCTTCTGCCCGACCAGCCGCCGTACCGCCGCGACCAGCGCGGGATTGTCCGGCAGCTCGATGGCCGGCAGCCGATGCCGGCCCGCCGCGGCCGACGGTGCGGCAGCGCCCGCATCGTCCAGCAACGCGTCCACGCTCGGCAGCCCCACGCCGCCATCGACAGGGTCGGCGGCGGGCGGCAGGTTGGCAGGGTCGCTGGGCATGGACACTCCGTTGGTGCGCCACGATCCACGCGGCGTCGGTCCCTGCGTTAGCGGCAGCCCGCCGCGGAAGTTGAGCGCCGGCGTGTCAGCGCGGCGCCCATTCCTTCATGAAGGCCAGGAACTTCGCGCGGTCATAGCCCTTGCCCTTCTCCAGCTCACCGGTGAACTGCGAATGCAGCAGGCCACCCTCGGCATCCAGCACGAACAGGTGCGGATAGCCCTTCACTTCCGGGTACTGCGAGAGGAACGCGGCGTTCTCGTTCTCTTCGCTGTAGTTCACCTTCATCCACACATAGTTCGCATCGCGCAGGCGGCGCACTTCGGCGTCGCCTTCCACGAAACGATCGAGGATGTGGCACCACGGGCACCACTCCCCACCCACGTCGAGGATGATGCGCTTCTTGCCGCGCTGCGCTTCGACCTTGGCCGTTTCCAGGTCCGCGACCGGATCGCGCGCGGGGTCGAACGAAGCATTGAGCGCCGCGATGGCGGCGATGTCGGCCGCCGCCGGGGTATTGCCCGACGCCACCGGTACGCTGGGATCAGCGACCGGGGCCACGGTAGGGCGCGTATCCACAGGCTGGGCAGGTGCCTTCGCCGGATCGGATCCAGGCTGCGAGCAGGCTGCCACTGCAGCGGCCAGCAGCCCCAGGGACATCCAACCTGCCGTCTTGCGCATCCGTTTTTCCTCTTATCTGACGCCGTGCATGAGCTTCTGGATCAGCGGGGCAACCAGGAACAGCAGCACACCTGAGCCGACCAGCGCGTAGAAGCCGAAGGTATACCCGGCGTGCGCGGATTGCACGGTCATGCCACCTTCGCCGCTCACCCTGCCGGCGAAGATGCCGGCCAGGTTGTTGCCGATCGCGATCGACAGGAACCAGCAGCCCATGGCCAGGCCACCGAGGCGCGCCGGTGCCAGCTTGGTGGTCATCGACAGCCCGATCGGCGACAGGCACAGCTCGCCCACCGACTGGATCACGTACACCATGAACAGGGTCCAGAACGGGATCTTGCCCGCATCATCGACCATGCTCGACAGCGCGACCATCAGCAGCAGGAAAGCCAGGCCGTTGAACACCAGGCCAAGGCCGAACTTGCGCGGGATCGACGGATTGGCCTTGCCCATCTTCACCCACAGCCAGGCCAGCAGCGGCGCCAGCGTGATGATGGCGATCGAGTTGACGGACTGGAACCACTCCAGCGGGAAGGTCCAGTCGCCGAACTCGCGGTTGACGATGCGGTCGGCCAGGAAGGTGAACGAACTGCCGGCCTGCTCGAAGAACATCCAGAACAGCACGTTGAAGGCGAAGATCACCAGCATCGCGATGACCTTGTCGCGTGCCACGCTGCCGGTCCGGATGCCTTCAACCAGCAGCATGACCGCCGGCACGATGAACAGCGCCATCAACAGCATCTGCAGCGCCTGCGCATCGATGGTCAGCAGGAAATAGAACAGCGGCACGCCGACCAGGGCACCGACGACGGCCACCAGGCCGACACGACCGGAGCCCTGCTGCGCCGGTGCCGGAGCACCGATGCCCTTCAGCTGGCGGCGGCCCAGCCAGAACCACACCAGGCTGGCCAGCATGCCCACGCCGGCGGAAATGAACACCACCTGGTAATGCGGCATCGCGTCGGTGCCGAAGATTTCACGGGCCAGCCAGCCGGTGATCACCGGCGCGATCATCGCGCCGAGGTTGATTCCCATGTAGAAGATGGTGAAGCCCGAATCGCGGCGCGCATCGCCCTGCAGGTACAGCTTGCCGACCAGGGTGGAGATGATCGGCTTGAACAGGCCGTTGCCGACGATGATCGTGGCCAGGCCCAGCTTGAACAGCAGTTCGGTTGGCGAAGCCAGCATGAACAGGCCGATGGCCATGAACAACGCACCGAGCAGGATCGAGCGCTGGAAGCCGATCAGCTTGTCGGCCACGTAACCACCGAAGATCGCACCGGCATACACCAGCGCCAGGTATGCACCGTACAGCTCGCTCGCCGGACGCTCGCCGGAGGCGTCGCCACCATGGAACTGCGCCACGATGTACAGCACCATCGCCCAGCGGATGCCGTAGAACGCGAAGCGCTCCCAGAATTCGGCCATGAACAGCATCCACAGCGGACGCGGGTGGCCAAGCAGTGTCTTGAATTCCGGCACGGCCGGTTCGGGGGTGTTCGCAGCGGCGTCGAGGCTCATGCGGGATTCCTGTTTCAGTGGATGGCGGGCACATCCGATGTGCGGGGCAGCGCGCGAGGATCACCGACTTCCGGCATTCACGTCAAATGAACACTGGTTGCGGCATGGCGGCCCGAAGACACTGAATGCGCGGTTTTCAGCGCTGCATGGCAGAGCACCTGAAAAACTGAATACGCACATGTCGCAACCGGCACTTTTCCATCGACCCATGCCTGACATCCAGCGCTCATATTTCAAGACGCGGCGGGTCGCCACGGTCTGGCGCCGTGGAGAAGCCCCTACCCGTCCAGCGTGGTCCGGATCTGGAACAGCTCCGGGAAGAAGGTCAATTCCAGGGCCTGGCGCAGGAAACCAACCCCCGACGAACCGCCGGTTCCGCGCTTGAAGCCGATGATCCGCATCACCGTGCGCATGTGGCGGAAGCGCCACAGCTGGAACGCCGTTTCCAGGTCCACCAGGTCCTCGCACAGCGCGTATTCGCGCCAGTAGCGGTCGGTGTCCTGGTAAATGCGCTCGAACACCGGGTGCAGCGCATCGTCCGCGACGTGCGGCTGGCTCCAGTCGCTGTCCAGGTACTGCGCCGGCACCGCATGCCCGAAACGCGCCAGGTACTGCAGGAATTCCTCGTACAGGCTGGGCGCGTGCAGCGCGTCGGCCAGCCGCTGCCGGCCTTCCACGTCGTGCTCGAATACCTTCAGCATCTGCGCGTTCTTGTTGCCGAGCAGGAACTCGATGTAGCGGTACTGCAGCGATTGGAAGCCCGACGACGGCCCAAGCACGTCGCGGAACCCCAGGTATTCGGATGGAGTCAGGGTTTCCAGCACCGACCACTGCTCGGTCAGCTGTCGCAGCACCTGCTTGCTGCGTGCCAGCACCTTGCGGCATTGCCATACTTCGTCGCGCTGCAGGAAGCCGATCGCCGCGCGCAGCTCGTGCGCCAGCAGCTTCAGCCACAACTCGGACGTCTGGTGCTGGATGATGAACAGCATCTCGTCGTGATGCGGCGGATCGGACAGCGGCTGCTGCGCGCTGAGCAGCTGGTCCAGGCGCAGGTAGCCCCCGTAGCTGAGGCGATCCTGCAGGTCGGTATGGATCCCGGCCTCGAGTTCACGCTGGTTGTTGTCGACGGACATGGCCCCTGACCCGGTGAAAAGCGGCAAGGGTAGCAGCGCGAACGGCCCGTTCGTGCCTTTTACGCCACTATCCTGCGTCATCAACCATTTTCGAGCCACGAAACAGGGGCCGTCCAGGACGTCCCGCCGTGCGCGTGAAACCGCCTCCGGGGCCGGCGCGAAGGCGTATGCTGCTGCAATGCAGCAACCACTGAATACGTTGCATCCGCGGGTCGCGACCCAACGCCCAGCGGGGGAAACGGCGAAAGCCTTGCTGCGGCGCAGGACGGCTTTTTCGTACGTCTTCCTTAACATGGCGATTCATATCATTTGAAACTTCCTGTCGAAGGTGCAGTACGCAATGACAGTTGCCGCCGAATTCAAGATCGAATACCTCCAGTACCTCGACGCGGAGGGCAGGCTGGTCCGCGATGACCTGCCCGCCTCCCTGCGCGACCCGAAGGTACTGGTCCCGCTGTTCAAGCAGATGCTCTACGTGCGCGTCTTCGACAGCAAATCCATCGCCCTGCAGCGCACCGGCAAGCTGGGCACCTATGCCGCCTGCCTGGGCCATGAGGCGGCCCACGTGGGCATCGGCGCAGCCATGCAGGCCGGCGACGTGTTCGCGCCCAGCTACCGGGAATACGGCGCGATGTTCATGCGCGGCGTTCGCCCCTACGACGTGTTGATGTACTGGGGCGGCGACGAACGCGGCAACGATTATGTCGGCGACGCGGTAAAGGACTTCCCGTTCTGCGTGCCGATCTCCACCCAGTGCCTGCATGCGGCCGGCGCGGCGCTGAAGTTCAAGCTCAACAATGAAAAGCAGGTGGCCGTTGCGGTCTGCGGCGACGGCGGCAGCTCCAAGACCGACTTCTATGCCGCGTTGAATTCGGCCGGCGCCTACAAGCTGCCGCTGATCCTGTGCATCGTCAACAACGGCTGGGCGATTTCCGTGCCGCGCTCGGCCCAGACCGGCGCCGAAACCCTGGCCCAGAAGGGCCTGGCCGGTGGCCTGCACTGCCTGCAGGTGGACGGCAACGACCTGGTCGCGGTGCTGGCGGCGATGGAACAGGCACGCGAACGCGGCCTGGCCGGCGAAGGCGGTACCGTGCTGGAACTGATGACCTACCGGCTCTCCGACCACACCACCGCCGATGACGCGCGCCGTTATCGCGACGATGCCGAGGTCAAGGACGCCTGGACCCTCGAGCCGATGCTGCGCCTGCGCAGGTACCTCATCGCACAGGGCGTGTGGAGCGAGGACGAAGAGAAGGCCTGGACCGAACAGTGCGCCGCGCGCGTGGACGAGGAAGTGAACCAGTACCTCAACACGCCGGTGCAGCCGGTCGAAGCGATGTTCGACTACCTGTACGCCGATCCGCCGCCGGACCTGCTGGCCCAGCGTGCCGCCGCGATCGCCCTGGAGCAGCGCCATGGATGACATCCGCCACGGCGCTCCCGTAGTCCGCACCAATGCCGCCGACAGCGCCGCTGTCGCCGGTGGAGACACTGTCATGAGCACCACTCCCATCACCCTCATCGAAGCCATTACCCAGGCGCTGGCCTGGGAGCTGGAACACGATCCGTCGGTGCTGGTGCTGGGCGAGGACGTCGGCGTCAACGGCGGCGTGTTCCGTGCCACCGCCGGCCTGCAGCAGCGCTTCGGCTCGCAGCGCATCCTCGACACGCCACTGGACGAAACCACCATCGCCGGCCTGACCGTCGGCCTGGCCGCGCAGGGCATGAAGCCGGTGGCCGAGGCGCAGTTCGATGGCTTCGTGTATCCGATGGTGGACCACATCGTCTGCCACGCCGCGCGCCTGCGCACCCGCACCCGTGGTCGCCTGCACTGCCCGATGGTGCTGCGCGTGCCGTGGGGTGGCGGCATCCGCGCGCCGGAACACCACAGTGAAGCCAACGAGGCGATCTTCACCAA
>Ga0160433_100341_pt1 | contig 28209 bp, 24 predicted proteins | sample HID1972K_E0MG_FD_108235 | JGI IMG/M metagenome (GOLD analysis project Ga0160433, IMG submission 108235) | Enriched pill bug-associated microbial communities from UW Madison campus, WI, USA - HID1972K_E0 MG | ecosystem: Host-associated > Arthropoda: Insects > Digestive system > Unclassified ...
GCGCGCCCCCCAGGCCGGCGTTGAGTTGAAATACCGCGAGCAGGGTTTCGAAGTCGTGGGTGCCGACGCTCGCCGCGGGGCTCAGCCAGGGCATGACGAAGACTTTCAGCGTGGCGGTTTTCACCAGCGCGGCGTGCAGGCATTGCCAAAGGCTTTGCTTGCCATCGAGCGTCACGTCGTAGTTGATCTGCCAGCCGGTGATGAAGATCGATGTCTGGGCCCGGCTGATTTCCTTGGCCAGATCGGTGTAGTAGTCCTCGCCCGTGGTGAAAAAGCGCACCTCGTGGCCGCTGCGCTTGGGGGCGAAGGCGGTGTCCTCCTGGATGAAGAAGTCCGGCGCGCTGAACGCCGGCAGTGCTTTGCCGGCGGCAGTGTTGATCTGGGTGATTTCCTTGTGGCGAACGCCGTTGTAGGGAGGGGCGGAGTCCGTCATGGTCATGCGTCCCTGGACTGCAGTCGGCTATACAGAGCGCTATCGGCGAGCACGTCCTGTATGCTGCGTTCGTGGTGGGTGGTGTTGATCGTAAGGCAAGACATGCGCAAGTTCCCTCTGCGAAAAACCGGAAACTAGCAGCTACTGAGACGCTTTTTGCCTCGCGGATATCGATTAGGAATGGTCCTACGCATGTTTCAGAAAGGCTAATGCTCGCACCTGGCCTGGAAGTGTTGCTCACAGGCCGAATCGGCGATTACCGGGGCTAATGCCCCCTCAATGCCCGCTACGCAACATCTCCTTTGGCACGTACTTGCCAATCTCATACTTGCCAATCGCCGCCCGATGCACCTCGTCCGGTCCGTCAGCCAGGCGCAGGGTGCGTTGCATGGCGTACATGTAGGCCAGAGGGAAATCGCCACTGACGCCAGCGCCGCCGTGCATCTGGATAGCGCGGTCGATCACTTGCAGGGCGACGTTGGGCGCCACCACCTTGATCTGGGCGATCTCGCTGCGGGCAACCTTGTTGCCCACGGTGTCCATCATGTAGGCGGCCTTGAGGGTGAGCAGGCGGGCCATGTCGATCTCCATGCGCGAGTCGGCAATCTTGTCGACATTGCCACCCAGGCGCGCCAGTGGCCGGCCGAAGGCGGTGCGTTGCACCGCGCGCTTGCACATCAGTTCCAGGGCGCGCTCGGCCATGCCGACCGAGCGCATGCAGTGGTGGATACGTCCAGGACCGAGGCGCCCCTGGGCGATCTCGAAGCCCCGTCCTTCGCCCAGCAGCACGTTTTCGTACGGCACCCGGACATTCTCGAACAGCACCTCGGCGTGGCCATGGGGCGCATCGTCGTAGCCGAACACGGGCAAAGGGCGGACGATCTTCACGCCTGGCGTATCGGTGGGGACCAGGATCATCGAGTGCTGCTGATGACGCGGGCCCTCCGGGTTGCTCAGGCCCATGAAGATCATCACCTTGCAGCGCGGATCGCAAGCGCCCGAGGTCCACCACTTGCGGCCATTGATCAACCAGCCGTCGCCGTCGCGCACAGCCGTCGCGGCCATGTTGGTGGCATCGGACGACGCCACCTGCGGCTCGGTCATGGCGAAGGCCGAACGGATCTCGCCACGCAACAGCGGCTCCAGCCACTGGCGCTTCTGGGCGTCGGTACCGTAGCGCACCAGCACCTCCATGTTGCCGGTGTCCGGCGCCGAGCAGTTGAACGGCTCTGGACCCAGCAGCGAACGGCCCATGATCTCCGCCAACGGAGCGTATTCAAGGTTGCTAAGGCCGGCGCCATAGTCCGACTCAGGCAGGAACAGGTTCCACAAGCCTTCGGCGCGGGCCTTGGCCTTGAGTTCTTCCATGATTGCCGTGGGCTGCCAACGGTCGCCTTCGGCGACCTGGCGCTCGAACACCGCTTCGGCAGGATAGACATGGGCGTCCATGAACGCAGCGACGCGCTCGCGCAGTTCCTGGACCTTGGGCGAATAGGCGAAATCCATCGGCAGTACCTTCAACAGAGCTGGGTCATGGGCTAGAGCCTAGAGCAGCACGACTCCATCCACCCAGTCTATTTTCGGCGTGTATAAACATTCATAAGCGATATATGATCGGCCGATAACACCAACAAGAGCAGCGCCCATGAACCTCAGCAAGGTCGATCTGAACCTGTTCATCGTCTTCGATGCGATCTATACCGAAGCCAACCTGACCCGTGCCGGGCAGATCGTCGGCATCACCCAGCCCGCCGTATCCAATGCCTTGGCCCGCCTGCGCGAGACCTTCAACGACCCGCTGTTCGTGCGCACCGCCCAGGGCATGGTGCCCACGCCCATGGCGCAGAACATCATCGGCCCGGTGCGCAACGCCCTCGCCCTGCTGCGCACCTCGGTGCAGGAAAGCCGCATCTTCACCCCGCTGCAAGCCAACAAGACCTTCCGCATCAGCATGACCGACCTGACCGAGGCGGTAATCTTGCCGCCGCTGTTCCAGCGCCTGCGACGCCTCGCCCCGGCATTGATGATCGAGAGCTTCCTGTGCAAGCGGCGCGAGACGACCAAGGAGCTGGCTGCCGGCCGCCTGGACTTTGCCATCGACGCGCCGCTCAACACCGATCCGCAGGTGCGCCACGTCAAGCTCATGCAGGATCGCTACGTCTGCGCCATGCGCCAGGGCCATCCGCTGACCGACAGCACGCTCAGCGTCGACAGCTACCTGGGTCTGACCCACATCCACATTTCCAGCCGCCGCAACGGCCTGGGTTATGTCGATCTGGCGCTGGGCAAGATGGGCGTACAACGCAAGATCGCCCTGCGATCCCAGCATTACCTGATGGCCTTTCAGGTGCTGCAGCAGACCAACATGGTCATGACCGTCCCTGAGCGCTTCGCCCGCCGTCACCAGTTGCGCTACCTGGGCCTGCCGGTGGACGTTCCGGCCTTGGAGACGCACCTGTACTGGCACGAAAGCACTGACCAGGACCCGGCCAACCGCTGGATGCGCGAACAGATCATCGAACTGTGCCAGGGCGTGGTGGCACAGGATGAGCGTGAGGCTGCCTCTGCCTGAGTGGCGGTGCTCCGAGCCTGCTCGCATAGGTATACGGAGCGCCGCCCAGCGCATATAACGAGACCGCATAACGTTTTAACTGGAAAATTTTTGTGCGAAAAAAATTTCCTTATCGTGGCTTCAAATTAGAAATATTTTTCGCTGCATTCGCTTCATAGTCGAACAAATAATAAAAAATTTCCCCCAGAGGCTTAGTACCATTTTTACATAGGTCGCCGAGCCTCGGCGTCTCAGCCTGCACGGATACGCCGCTCATGCCTAATGCCCCGCTGTATTTCGACTACGCCGCTACCACCCCCGTCGATGAACGCGTCATCGAAGCCATGGTTGCCTGCCTGGGGCACCAGGCCAACTTCGGCAATCCCGCTTCCAGCGGCCATGCCTATGGCCAGGCGGCTCGTACCGCTGTGGAACAGGCCCGCCAGCAAGTGGCCGAACGGGTGGGCGCGCAACCCGCGGATCTGGTCTGGACCTCTGGTGCGACCGAGTCCAACAACCTCGCGCTCAAGGGCATCGCCCAGGGAGCCGGTGAGCGCCGCCATCTGGTCACCAGCGTGCTGGAGCACAAGGCGGTGCTGGACACCGTCGGCGAGCTGGAGCGCCAGGGCTACGAAGTCACGCGCCTGGTCCCGGATGCCAGCGGCCTGATCCAGCCGCAGGCAGTGCAGGCCGCGCTGCGTCCCGACACCCTGCTGGTGTCGCTGATGGCGGTGAACAACGAACTGGGCACGCTTACCGACTTCGCCGGCATCGGTGAACGGGTGCGCGAACATGGCGCGCTGTTTCATGTGGACGCCGCCCAGGCGGTGGGCAAGGTGGTGATCGACCTGCAGCGCTCGCCAGTAGACCTGATGTCGTTTTCCGCGCACAAGGTCTATGGACCCAAAGGCATCGGTGCGCTCTATGTCGGGTTGCGTGCCCGCTGCGCCTTGCGCGCGCAGATCCACGGCGGCGGCCATGAAGGCGGCCTGCGCTCCGGCACGCTGGCCACCCACCAGATCGTCGGCATGGGCAGCGCCTTCGCCCTTGCCGGCCAGCCAGGCGACAGCGAGCACCAGCTCATCGAACGGCTCAGCCAGCGCCTTCGCGCAGGGCTGTTGGCACTGCCCGGCGTTACCCTCAATGCCAGTACTGGGCAGCGCGTACCTCATACCCTGAACCTGCGCATCGAGGCACAGGGCTTTCACAGCGCGGCACTGGCCAGCGAGTTGGCCCTGTCCTCGACCTCTGCCTGCAACTCCGCCGCCAACACGGCTTCCCATGTGCTGCTAGGGCTTGGCCTGGACGAGCATCAGGCGCGCAACAGCGTGCGCTTGAGTGTCGGGCGGTACACCACCGAGGCACAGGTCGACCAGGCAATCAAGGTATTCGCACGAGTGATCGGGGCGGCGGCAACGGCGCTGTGGTAGCACGCGAGGCGGCGTCCGCGGTCACTTGGCGGTAGCGTCAGGCTGCAGCAGGTACTCGGTCAAGGTCGCGGCGCAGGCGCGGATGCCCTCATGCAACACCACCTCGAAGCCATGGGTGTTCTCGGTCGGGATGGCGAGGCAGCCCGCACGGGCGACAGTGCCTTGGCTGAGCACCGCGCTGGCATCGGAGGCGAAATCCAGCAGCAACGCCACCTGCGGCTCGTACCCGGCGCGCCGGCTGGCGGCGATCAGCGCATCGACCACCGCGCGGGTGTAATAACCCTTCTGGTCACCTACGTTGATGATCGGATCAGCCGACAGGCGCGTGTCGTATTCTTCCAGCACCGGGCCTACTTCCACGGCCACAGTGGTATCGCCCGGCACGCGAGACGCGGCGTACATGGCGCCGGCGTTGGACTCTTCCTCCTGCGTGGTAAAGACGAACCAGACATCCTGGGCGAGCTCGGCGCGGCGCTGCCCCAACTGCTCGGCGGCGAGCAGCACCGCCGTCATTGGCGCTCGGTCATCGAGAAAATGGGCCGCTACGCAGTCCTTCAAGGCGAAGGGCTGGCGCCAGTGCCGGGCCAGCACCACGCGTGTGCCCGGGCGCACCCCCTGGGCCTCGAGCTCGGCAGGCGTGCAGCGCGTGACGACATGCACATCCTTCCACTGCACATCGCCCGAGAGCACATCCCGCCCCGTCGCCGTGCATCCGCTGTTGTGCATGGAGCCATAGGACAATACGCCGCGCAGACAGCCCGCGTCCCCAAGGATCTCCACGGGACAGACGCCAAAGCAGATCGGCTCGGCGCCGCCTAGCGCGACCACCTCCAGAGTGCCGTCCGGCTTGATCTTGCGCACCATCATGGCGATCTCGTCCAGGTGCGCCATGACCCGGATGGCCGCCTCAGGATCAACGCCGCGAGCGCTGCCCGCCCGGATCAGCCCGCGCACGTTACCTGCCCGGTCGACCGTCACCTCGTCGCAATGCCGCGCCAGCTCGCGGCGGCCGATGGCCCGCACCTCGTCTTCCTGGCCACCCGGGCCGCGAGCGAGCAGCAGTTCTTCCAGCAATGTCGTAAGTTCCGGCATGGCAGTCTGTCCTTGTCGAATGTCCGATCACAGACCCAAGCCAGACGCTGACCGTTCAATCAGATGGCCTGGCACCGGCCTGCGGTTCGCAATCTTTGAACTCACCCGCCCCCATCGGGCTCAATGCACAAATGCCTGCACACTCGCACCAGGAGTGGCGATGACGACCAAAGCAGTGGGCGACCCGATAGCACGCCCCACCCCCGCACGCCTCTACAGCACCGATATTCCGGCACGCCTCGATCGCCTGCCCTGGACCCGCTTCCACACCCTGCTGGTAGTGGCCCTGGGCATTACCTGGCTGCTCGACGGCCTGGAAGTCACGCTCGCAGGCGCGGTGTCCGGGGCGCTGCGCGACAGCCCGATCCTGCAGATGAGCAATACTCAGATCGGCCTGGCCGGCGCCGTCTATATCGCCGGCGCGGTCCTGGGTGCGTTGTTCTTCGGTTGGCTCACCGACCGCCTGGGCCGACGCAAGTTGTTTTTCATTACCCTGTTCCTCTACATCGGCGCCACCGCGGCGACAGCGTTTTCCTGGAACCTGTGGAGCTTCCTGGTGTTGCGCTTCCTCACCGGCGCCGGCATCGGCGGCGAGTACACCGCCATCAACTCGACCATCCAGGAATTCACGCCGGCGCGCTTTCGCGGGTGGGTCGACCTGTCCATCAACGGCACCTTCTGGCTCGGCGCGGCCTTGGGTGCGGTGGGCTCGATCGTGCTGCTCGATCCGGACCTGGTCGGCGGCGAGCTGGGCTGGCGGCTGTGTTTCGGCATCGGTGCCGCGCTGGGCCTGGTGATCCTGATGATGCGCCTGTGGATCCCGGAGAGCCCGCGCTGGCTCGTGGTGCACAACCGCCCCGAGGAAGCCGAGCGCATCGTCGCGGACATCGAACGGCGCTACCGCGCACGCGGCATCGCGCTACCGCCCCTCGATACGCCGCCCCTGCGCCTGCAGGCCCGCAACCACACACCGCTGGGCGAGGTGCTGCACAGCCTGTTCGTCGACCATCGCCAACGCGCCGTGGTCGGCATGACCCTGCTGACGGCGCAGGCGTTCTTCTACAACGCCATCTTCTTCACCTATGCACTGGTGCTCAGCGACTTTTATGGCGTACCTTCGGCGCACGTCGGCTGGTACATTCTGCCCTTCGCCCTGGGCAACTTCTGCGGGCCACTGTTGCTGGGACGGCTGTTCGACGTGGTCGGCCGGCGCATCATGATCAGCGCTACCTACTTCATTTCCGGTGCCCTGCTCGCCCTCAGCGGTTACCTGTTCCAGCAGCAATTGATCGACGTCACCCAGCAGACGTTGGCCTGGATGGTGATCTTCTTCTTTGCCTCGGCGGCGGCGAGCTCGGCCTATCTGACCGTGGCCGAAACCTTCCCCCTGGAGGTACGCGCCCTGGCTATCGCCGTGTTCTATGCCTTTGGCACCGGCCTGGGGGGGATCATCGGACCGCTGTTGTTCGGCGCCTTGATCGAGACCGGCGAGCGCGACCTGGTGTTCATCGGTTACCTGGTCGGTGCCAGCTTGATGATCATCGCGGCAGCGGTGCAGGCGATCTGGGGCACGGCGGCGGAGCGCCGGTCATTGGAGCAGGTGGCGCGGCCGCTTTCGCAGACCGGGGGCTGACGGGGGCCTGCGCGAGGCGCCCTGCGGGGCTCTTCAGCCAGCTCCATCCTCACGCGGCCTGGCGAAGCGTTCCTGCAGCGCCTGCATTTCCAGGTGCAGCGGGTGAAACGGCGGGCGCGAGCCTTCGGCGTCGGGATAGCCGAATACCCCGGCCGGGCAGTAGCGGTTGTCGTCCCAGCCGGGGTAATCCAGCCAGGGATACCAGCACACCGCTTCCACCGGGATCCCGCGTTGCACGGCCAGCGCCAGCTGATCACCGATGTAACGCAGCCAGGGTACGCGCAGGGTATCCTCGGCGCCGGTTTCGGCCAGCAGGATCGGCCGGCGATAGCGCGCATGGACTTCACTGAGCATGCCCAGCAGGGGCCGGAACCCGGGTTGGCCGGGCAGGATCTTGCCACCGCCGTGGATCCACTGGTTGTAGGGGTAGAAATTGACGCCCAGGATGTCCAGGTACTCTTCCTGGCCGCCCAAGCCTGGCCAGGCCCTTCCGGTCAGCAGGTCCCAGGCCTCGAACTGGGCCAGGCGGTAGCCTTCGGCGGCGTCGGTGTCTTCGGGTCGCTGCGACGACGGCAGTACGTGAATCAAGGGGTCGCACTGCACCAGGCGAGCCCGGGGCGCTTCGCCGCGGATGGCGTCGATCGCGGCGATGCTGGCACGCACCAGCTGATGCTTGAGTTCCTGACCGCGATGATGGGCGCCGGGACCGAAATAGCCCACTTCACCGCCGGCCCAGCTCCAAAAGGAGATTTCATTGATCGGTGAAAAGAACGGTGTGTCGATGCCCTCCTCCCGCATCAGCCGTGCAACAGCGCCAGCAAAGCGGGCGAAGCGCTCGACGAAGGCCGGCCGCCAGATATCCAGGTCATCAGGATAGCCGTAGTGACACAGGTCCCAGATCACCTGCACCCCGCACGCCTGCGCTGTCTTGAGCATGGGCAGGAAACTGCTCCAGTCGTACTGCCCTGGCTGCCGCTCGATCAGGTGCCAGCGCAGGCCATCGCGCGCGCAGCCCACGCCCAGCGCCGCCAATTGTTGATAGTCCTGGGCCGTCCAGCGAGCGTGGCCCGTGGCCTGGAGCATGTCCAGGCGCACGCCATCGGCACGCCGTTGGCTCGAACACTCAAAGCCGGCCATCAAGAAGCTGCTGAACAGCCGCGTGTGCTCGCGGCCAGGCGCCGCGCCTTGGCGGATCAACCCGGTTCCACCTCGTGCGGCGCCAGATCGACGCCGGCTGCCTGCGCGATGCGCTGGTAGAGTGCCAACGCCTGCCCCACCACCTGGTCCATGTTGTAGTACTTGTAGGTCCCCAGGCGACCGAGGAAGGTGACGCCCGGCGTCTGGTCGGCGAGCGCTTTGTAGCGTTTGTACAGCTCGGCGTTTTCCGGACGAGGCACGGGGTAGTAAGGGTCACCTTCGGCGCAAGGGTATTCGTGGCTGATGCTGGTCCGCGCGTGGACTTGGCCGGTCAGGTGCTTGTACTCGGTGATGCGCGTGTAAGGCACCGCCTCGTCCGGGTAGTTGACCACTGCCACGGGCTGGAACTGTGCCTGTTCCAGGGTCGAGTGCTCGAAGCGCAACGAGCGATAGGGCAAGGGCCCGAAGCAGTATTCGAAGTATTCGTCGATCGGGCCGCAGTAGACCAGGTGTCTATAGGCCAACTGATCGCGTACGGCGTTGAAATCGGTGGCCAGCAGCACGTCGATGCGGGGATGGTCGAGCATGTGCTCGAACATCCGGGTATAGCCGTGCAAGGGCATCATCTGGAATTCATCGGTGAAGTAGCGGTCGTCCTCATTGGTGCGGGTCGGCACGCGCGAAGTCACCGAGCGATCCAGCTGCGAGGGATCCAGGCCCCACTGCTTGCGGGTGTAGCCACGGAAGAATTTTTCGTAGAGTTCGCGGCCGATCTGGTTGATCACCACGTCCTCGGAGGTGCGGAGGGTGGACACCGGCTCGGCACGACTGGCCAGGAAGGCCTGGGCCTGGGTCTGGTCCATCGACAACCCGTAGAGCAGGTTCAGCGTCGTCAGGTTGATCGGCACCGGCACCTGCTGCCCGTCCACCTGAGCCAGGACCCTGTGCTCATATGGCCGCCATTGGGTGAAGCGTGACAGATAGTCGACGATGCGCTGGGCGTTGGTATGGAAGATGTGCGGCCCGTAGCGATGAACGAGGATGCCGGCCTCATCCAGATGGTCGTAGGCATTGCCGCCGATGTGATCGCGCCGATCCAGCAACAATACGCTGCACCCCATGCCCGCGGCGAGCCGTTCGGCCAGGACGCTGCCGGCAAAGCCTGCGCCGACGATCAGGTAATCATAGGGCTGCCCGCCCTGACCTGGCCCTTGAAGCGCGTATTCGAGGGTTACCGTTGGCATTCGATCTGCTCCTTCATGGCGGCGCAGGTCTTGTCCCACGACATACCGTCCAGGGCCTGATCGGCGCGCTGCAGAAATACCTTGGCGTCGCGCTTGCGCTCCAGCGCGGCCTCGATGGCCGCGATGAAGCCTTGTGGCGAATCGGCGATGCTGACCACGCCGCTGTCACCATAACCTGTGATCACATCGCGGATCGGCGTGGATACCACCGGGCAGCCACCGGCCAGGTACTCGGGCGTCTTGGTGGGGCTGATGAAGCGTGTGGAGGCGTTCATGGCGAACGGCATCAATGCCACGTCCCAGCCTGACAGGTAGGCTGGCAACTCGGCATACTGCTTGGCTCCCAGGTAATGGATGTTGGGTAACCGCGGCAATGTGCCGGGATCGATCTTGACCACCGGCCCCAGGAGCACCACTTGCCAGTCAGGCCGCTGTTGCGCCAGCTCGCGGACCAGGTCGATGTCGAAACGCTCGTCGATGACGCCGAAAAAGCCCAGCCTGGGACGGCCGATGGCGGCCTGGTCAGCAGGCTGCGGAAGGGCATCACGGGCGGCGGCGAAGTGGGCGATGTCGACGCTGCTGGGCATGGCATGCACGTTGGTGTGATGTTGGCGCTTGACCTCCCACAGGCTGTGACCGCCGGTGAACATGACGTCGGCACGCGCCATGAGGCGACGCTCCATGTCGACCAGCGCGGCCGGTGCCCCCATGAAAGCCGAGAGTTCGTCCATGCAATCGAAGATCACCACCTGGCCCTTGAGGTGTTCGGTAAACGCCAGGCTCATCGGGGTGAAGTACCACAGCATCAGCTCACCCGCGCCCTGCGCGGCCAGACGGGCATCCAACAGCGAACGCTGAGCCGCATCGACCTGCGCGGCGTCCAGACCATGAGGCAACCGAGGCACCAACACCGTCACCCCTTCGGCACCTGGGTAGGCCTCAAGCCACGGCTGCGGCGAGTCGTCGAACACTGGCTCTTCGAAAAACAGCACATCGTAATCCCGAGCCAGGCGCGACATTACATGCTGCGGGCGCTGGTAGACGAAGCCCCAGCGCAGATGCGACAGGCACAATAACGTCGGCCGCAGGGCGATTGCCTGGGTCGTATCACGCTGGGCGTCACGGGAATACGGTTGCTCGGGATGCTCTGGCTGATTCATGCAAGGGTTCCTTTTGGATGAATGATCAACAGCGTTTTCGACGCACACACTGAGGGGCCGCCCCTCTGGCCATGAGCAGGGCATCACCCGCTCGCGGTGCTCCGCACCTCCTTGTCAACGTTGGAGGCATCGCTCTCGGCGAGCGTTCACCGGCCGTCGCGCCAACCCGATGAAGTGTACTGCCCGGTGGGCAACTTGCCCTGAACTCCTGGGCGCGCGTAGAGCCCTCTGGAGAACAAGCCGCTAGGTCGAACGTGCGCAAGGATGCGAATCCGCCGGTACTCCGGCGGCATGCCGACGACGGTCATGGCATCACATGGAGGCTCTTCGATGATTTTGATTACAGGTGGTACAGGCTACATAGGCGCTCATGTAGCGGTTGAGCTGATGAACAACGGCAAGGAGGTGCTGATTCTCGATAACCTCTGCAACAGCTCAAGGTCCACGCTAGGCTGCATTGCCAACGTGGTCGGCCGAGCGCCGGCCTTCGTCCAGGCCGACGTCAGACACCGGCGCACACTGGACAAGCTGTTCCGGGACTATCCCATCGAGGCGGTGGTGCATTGCGCGGGGCTCAAGGCGGTAGGCGAGAGCGTGCGCGAGCCGCTGCGCTATTTCGCCACCAACATCGGCGGCAGCGTCACGCTCTGCCAGGCCATGGCCGACGCTGAAGTCTTCACGCTGGTGTTCAGTTCGTCCGCCACCGTGTACGGCGATTGCGCGCAAATGCCGATCGCCGAGACCTGCCCCACCGCCCAGCCCACCAATCCCTATGGCCAGTCGAAACTGATGGCCGAACACGTCATGCGCAGCATGGCCGCTTCCGACGCGCGCTGGTCAGTGGGGCTGCTGCGTTATTTCAATCCGATCGGCGCCCACGTCTGCGGCAAACTGGGCGAGCGCCCCACCAGCACGCCCAACAACCTGCTGCCCTTCTTGCTGCAGGTGGCGAGCGGCGAGCGCGCGGCGCTGAAGGTCTTTGGCAACGACTACCCTACGCCCGATGGCACAGGGGTGCGCGATTACGTGCATGTGATGGACCTGGCCGAGGGGCACGTACGCGCGCTGGACTTCTTGCGCGATGAATCAGGAGTGCATGTGTGGAATTTCGGCACCGGCAGGGGCTACTCGGTGCTGGAGGTGGTGCGCGCGTTCGAGCAGGCCTCTGGCGTCAAGGTGCCGCTGCTGGTCGAATCACGCAGAGAGGGGGACATCGCGCGGTGCTGGGCCGATCCGGCCAAGGCCGAGCAACAGCTCGGCTGGCGGGCGCGGTATGGCTTGGAGCGCATGCTCGAGGACGCCTGGCGCTGGCAGTGCGCCTGCCGCGTCCGCGACGAAGCCATGACCCTGGCAGACCTGCGCAACACCGGGCGCTGAGTGCCTCAAACGCGGCAACAGTGCCCGGCGCGGGTACGGGCGCCCGGCTCATGCAGAGCGGGTCGCCCGCGCGGGACTAGCGCTGCTTGGCCATGCGCATCTGATGCACCACGCCCATCGCTACCACGATCGCGGCGGCGGCGCCGGTGGAAATCACCAGGATCTGGTAGTCCGGCATGAAGGCCATTACCACCAGGCAGACCACGATGAAGGCAATCACCAGGTAGGTCAGCCATGGGAACAGCCACATCTTCAGGCGGATTTCCTTGCCTTCGGCCAGCAGCTTGCGGCGCATGCGCAGCTGGGAGAAGGCGATCACCAGGTACACCAGCAAGGCGATCATGCCCGTGGTGTTCATCAGCGTCTCAAGCACGTCCTTGGGCCGCAGCTCTTCGCTGAAGTTGATCAGCGCGCAGACCACGGCCACGGCGCAGGAGCCGACGATCGCGAACACCGGCACGCCGGTACCGGTACGGGTGATCTTGAAGAACGACGGCGCGTCGCCACGCTGGGCCAGCGAGAACAGCATGCGCGAGGCGGTGTAGTGACCGGAGATCAGGCAGCTGCTCACCGAGGTCAACACCACGAAGTTCATCAGCAGCTCGGCATACGGCACGCCCAGAAGCTCCAGGGTACGCCGGTAGGCGCCATAACCCGAGACGCCCAGGTGCGGGTCGTTCCACGGTACCAGGCAGACGATCAGGAAGATCGAGCCGACGTAGAACAGGCAGACACGCCACACCACCGAGTTGGTCGCCTTGACGATCTGGCCGGCCGGGTCCTTGGATTCGGAAGCGGCGATGGTGACGATCTCGGCCCCAAGGAAGGCGAACATCACCCCCAGCAGCGCACCGACCACCGTGGTGATGCCATTGGGCATGAAGCCTTCGGCAGTCAGGTGCGTGATGCCGCGGACTTCGCCGAACTGCCAGATGTTCAACACCGCCGCGCCGCAGACGATGAGGAAGCAGACGATCGCGATCACCTTGATCAGCGCGAACCAGAATTCGAACTCGCCATAGTGCTTGACGTTGAAGAAGTTGACGGTAATCAGCAACAGGGTCGTCGCAAGGACGAAGACGTTGACGCTCACATCAGGGAAGAAGCCGTGCAGGATCTTGCCTGCCACGTAGGCTTCCCAGGCCATCAGGATGACCCAATACCACCAGTACAGCCAGCCGATGGTGAAGCCGGCCCAACGGCCGATGGCGCGATCAGCGTAAGTGGAGAACGAGCCGGTGTCCGGCGAGGACGTTGCCATCTCACCGAGCATGCGCATGATCAATACCACCAGGATGCCGCCAGCCAGGTAGGCCAGCACGGCCGCTGGGCCGGCGCTGTGGATCACGCTGCCGGAGCCGACGAACAATGCGCCGCCGATCACGCCGGCGATCGACATCATCGTCAGGTGGCGCGATTTGAGTGCAGCGTTGAGCTGACTCTCGGGCGCCCCCTTGGCGCTGGATGTGGTTGCGGATGTTGCGTCCATCAGTAGTCTACCCCGTGTTTCTTTTTATCCAAGGAAACTCGCAAAACCGCGCAAATGGCGGTTTCACCCATTCATCAGTGCTATGTGAGCAGGATGGCGTGCGCGACCACGCGCGCAGGCGCTGCGTGGCGGCAAGCCTGCTACGCGGCCGAGGCGAAGTCCTCAGGCCGACCGAACGGTGCAATGGCAGGACAGGAATCGGTCATGGCTGACCGGCCCATCGCGGCGAAAGAAGTGACGGGCAATAGCCCCATTGGTAAAGCAGCGGTTGCATTGTGATTGTTCATGACGCTGTGTCGTGCTTTATCTGGCGATATCAGGCACCTAATGTAAAAATGTATGACTCATAGAGCCATGCACAGCGCAGCGAAATACGTACTGCACTGTACAGGCCGCCAATGCAATACACCCGCGTTTACCTGCAGGCGCTTGGCGTTACGCACCCCTGAAGGCCACCCCCGAATGCTCGAACTACGCCCGGATTCCTCGACCCCGCTGGTCAACCAGATCATCGACGGGTTGCGCGAACTGATCGACAACCAGACCCTCAAGCCCGGTGCCAAGGTCCCCTCGATCCGGGCTTTCGCCGCCACCTATTCGGTGAGTACCTTCACCGTGGTGGAAGCCTATGACCGCCTGGTCGCCCAAGGCCTGCTGGTCAGCCGCGGCAATGCCGGGTTCTTCGTCAACCGTTCGGCGGGCGACTTGCGCGAGCGTCGCAGCCCCGAGGCAGACCAGGCACGACCGAGGTTCAATTCCGAGTGGTACCTGCAACAGATCTTCGAGACCCGCGAGTTGGCCTACAAGCCTGGCTGTGGCTGGCTGCCCAATGACTGGATGTTCGAGGATGGCCTGCGCCGCGGCTTGCGCCAGGTTGCCGGTAGTCCGCTGGAGTTGTCCGGCTACGGCGACCCCATGGGCCTGCCGGAACTACGGGCACTGACCGCGCAGAACCTGCAGCAGGAGCTGAGCATCGTCGCCAACCCGGCCCAGCTGATGCTCACCCACGGTGCCAGCCAGGCCCTGGACCTGGCCGTGCGCACCTTGGTTCGCCCCGGTGACGTGGTACTGGTAGACGACCCCAGCTATCCGAACCTCATGAGTATCCTGCGTTTCCAGGGCGCGACCCTGATCGGCGTGCCCCGCACGCCGGCCGGCTACGATCTCGATCAGCTTGAGCGGCTGCTGGCGCATCACCGGCCGACGGTATTCTTCACCCAGCCGCACCTGCACAGCCCGACCTGCTCGCGCACGCCGCTGGCGCAGCTGCACCGCCTGTTGCAACTGGCCAACCAGCACGGATTCCGGTTGGTGGAAAACAACTTGTATGCCGACATGATCAGTGAGCCGCAGCCCTGCCTGACCAGCCTCGACCACCTGGGGCAGGTGGTCTATGTGGGCAGCTACTCGAAAAGCATCTCGCCCAACGTGCGTGTTGGCTACCTGCTGGCCAACCCCGACCTGATGCAGCAGCTGCTGCGCCTGAAGATGCGCTCGGGCCTGACCACTTCGCAGGTCATGGAGCGCGTGGTCTACGCCGCGATCATCGACGGTCGCTGGCGCAAGCACCTCAAACGCCTGCGCCAGCGCCTGGCCGAAGCCCACCAGGAAGTCGGCCGGCAATTGCACCGGCTGGGCTTCGAGCTGTTTGTCGAGTCGGACGAGGGCATGTATATCTGGACCCGCCACCCCGCCATCCCCGACAGCGCCGCCTTGCTCGACGACGCGCTTGAGCAAGGCATCATGCTCGGCCCTGGCCAGCTGTTCATGGTCGACGCCCAGGCCACCGGTTGGATGCGGTTCAATGTGGCGTTCAGTACGGATCCTGTGATGTGGGAGGTACTGGAGAAGCTGCTGGTCAAGCAGGTGCGTCAGGCTGCGCTCTGAAAAAAGGAGTGGGTCTGAAAAGATACAAATGATAATGACTCGTAGCAACATCCCCCGCCTTATCCTGTCCAGCCCAGACCGTCCATGCCCCTCAGCCCTCCCGGGTGATCACATTGATCACCCCGCCGATCGCATCCGAGCCGTACAGCGACGACATCGGTCCGCGCACCACCTCGATACGTTCGATGGTAGCGGCCGGCGGCACGAAGCTCTGTTCGTAGCCCGAGTTGCCATTGGTCCGCGACTCGCGCGCACTCTGACGCTTGCCGTCGACCAGGATCAGCGTGTAGTCACCCGGCATGCCACGGATCGAAATGTCCTGCTCGTCGGCGCCACCGTTGACCGTCACCCCCTCCACATCACGCACCGCATCGCCCAGATCGCGATATGACTTGGGTCGCAATTCCTCGCCCTCGATCACCGTGATGGACGCCGGCGCATCCTCGACCCGCTGCTCGAAGCCTGCGGCGGTCACGACCATTCCGTGAGTAGCACGGGCGCAACGGTTTCAGTGGCCGTCTGCGCCTGCGCGGCGCCGGTCAGCAAGGCGGCCAGGGTGGATGAACAGCGGAGGATGCGACGTGGAGCGGGCATGCAGGTGATCCTGTGGATTCGATGTAACAGCGAATCCTAGTCAGGTGCATTGCGGGAAATGGGACAAGTGTGACAGGCCATGCCGTGTTGGCAACAGGGGAATGGGTTCGCTCTGCGACTTACTACCGGAACGAGTGATTCTTCACCCTCCGCGTACAAACAGTCGTTCGACGCCTTGGAGGCCTCAATGCAAAAGGATGTGATCATTCTCGAGCCGATACACGTGATCGGCACACCGTATCTGGAATTCCCACTACCTCCGCTTTTTCCATTTTCCTTGCCGCCGCCAAAGCCGAGGCCGAACGCATAGCCGCCGAAGCCGCCGCTAACGCAAAGGGGGCTGGTCATACGCTTAGAATTTCAACAATGGTGCGAATATTCAGCTAGGAACTGCTGTTGGCGCAATAACAGTGGCTTCGGCTTCCGGCCTTACACTAGAGGCAGCATTTCAAGGTGGTTTGAATTCTCTAAAGGCGGCAACTGGCATTGTAGTTGACCGTGCACTGGGAGTTGGCATAGGTGCCCTCTTCTATTCTCCAACGCTTGGGAACGGGGAGCTTTATCCAGAATCAACACTGAGCATGCCGCTTGGCCACCTCCTCCCCGAGTTACCGGCCGAACTGAACGAAATTGCTGCTGCACAAGGCGAGATTTCGCTTCCCTATCGGGTCCATGGTAGCCGTCAAGGCTACACACTTGTCGCCACTCCGGCCTCCGGCATGGTTGATTCGAAAGTACCCGCGCGCGCCGTGAGCTTCGACCCACTTACGAACAGCTATATATCTTCCTCCACACATACACTGCCGATCCGCCTCACCTTTCCGGCGACGAAGCCTGGCGATAGCTCGACGACTACCTCTGGGCAGCCCACCTCCCCCCAACCTTACACGGGGGTAGTCCTTACTCCAGTAGCTGTAAAACCTGAAGCGCTGCCGATCGTAGAACCGCGGGATTTCAGAGACTGTGTCTATTGTTTTCCGGTCGATAGCGGTCTTCCGCCTATTTACGTAGTATTCAGCAACCCGTATGAAGACGCTACGACGCGAGGAGAATACAGTGGTCGTTTGTACAACCCTGAAAAGGCCGGAGGGCCGACCCTGAAGCTTGATTGGACAAGCGCTGCAGTCACCCAAACCGGGATTGATCTGGTCAGACTGCATACCTCGCGCTTCAGACCGTCAGATGCCAATGACATGATGATTGAACGACTGGAAAAAATATCTCGAGGAGAGCTTCTCCTGACAGACGTAGATAGGCGATTCTACACACATGAACTTCGCGAGCTCGAGCGGTTTCGAGCATTAGGTATCCCCGATGGTTTTATAGACGAACACGGCCCGGACTGGAATAACACACATACCGCCACTCTCGAAGATTACAAACTCGCAGATGCATTCGACTTATTTTATACGCAAGATGCCATTGAAGCCGACGACAAGCAAATAGAGCGGGAACAGCTATGAATACAATCAATGATGTAGTTCAAAACGAAAACCCAAGAGACGCTCTTCTTTTTATTGCCAGAAAAAGCAGTGGAATCTCCCTACCACAAGTTGATCGACTATACCAAAGGAATAAATGGGTTCACGTTGGGGACAACTTAGGACTAATGAAAGTCATTCGACAGATGGTCGACGAAGGGCTAATTACTAGTGATAATTGCAATATATTCAGAGGGCCCCAATGGAAAGAGCCGCAGTTCATGACTGAAAAAAAGTATACCTTTGAAAAGCAGTCATGACTGAGGACATGCCCTCGGGTCAATACGTTGTCAAATCTCACTGCTAAGCCTGAAGGGCCTGCCCGCGATGGCAAACCAGCTTTCACAGACACGGCGCTGAATCTGAATTGCGCCGTCCTGTGGAGCGGCCTCGTGTCGCGAAACGGGGGCGCAGCCCTCGCCGGTACGCAGGTATCTCGGACCGTGCGATTGGAGACGGGTACACGCGTTGCAGTCTTGTATTGCTGTGTTGGTCTTGCGATTTTGGGGCCGCTTTGCGGCCCTTTCGCGCGGTCCGGCGTCCCGGCACGAGGCCGTTGCCACAGGTCGGCGCAACCCCAAATCCAGCGCCGTATCTGTGTGGCTTGCCAGCAAATGCGGTACTCCGGCCACACGCCCCCCGGTAGGTCTTGCGCAATACCAGTGTAACCGTGCAAGCCGTGGCGCAACTCAGCTCACCCCCGCCCTTCCAACCCCATCTGCCAGAAATCCGCTTCCAGCTTGGAGGCTTGCGCGAAGATCCCTGCGAGCTCGACGAACCGTTGCTCGGTCATGCTGCGTGCCGCCAGCTCATCCAGATGCTTGCGTGCTGCCTCAGCCACAGCCTGGTAAGCGTCACCGGCGTACTCGCCGATCCATTCGCGATAGGGATGCTCGGCCAGGTCAACGCCGGTCGACAGGTTCCGGCCGATCTCGGCATAGCCGATCACGCACGGCGCCAGTGCCACATGCAGGTCGAGCAGGTCGCCCGCCGCGCCGCAGTCGAGCACGTAACGGGTGTAGGCCACCGTCGCCTGATGCTCCGGCGCCGCCTCGATATCGGCCTGCGAGAGTCCCCAGCGTGCGCACAGGCGTATGTGCAGCTCGGTCTCGTCGAGGATCGCCGCCAGCCCCGCCTGTGCGGCGCGGATGTCGGAGGGAAGCCGGCTCTTGTACGCCGCCAGCGCCCAAGCCCGGGCGAACTGGATCAGGAACAGGTAATCCTGCACCAGGTAGGTGCGAAAGGCGTCTTCGGCCAGGCTGCCGTCGCCCATCTGGCGCACGAAGCGGTGATCGACGTAGCTGGCCCATTGTGGCGCGGCGGCGGCCTTCAGGCGATCGAAGATATCCATCGCTCACGCCGCTCCTTCATAGATGGCATCGAAAAACGCATGCTCCAACTCCACCGTGCGCAGGAAGAAATCGGTGCTGATCGCCGCCTCCTTCGGGCCGACGCGGTCGAGTTCGGCACGCAGGAAAGCGACGAATTCGCGGAAGACAGGATTGTCGTGCAGGGTGATCCACTCGGCATGCACGAAACTTTCCGGCAGGAGCTGCGGCGCCTTGCTCGCCCAGTCCAGGTACAACCCTTCGGCGACCGTGAGCACCGCCAGCGCAGCGGCGTAGGAACGGCTGGCCGCGGCTTCGCGCATGATCGCCTTGAAGCCAGCGGTCGGTACCGTGTCCTGGGGTTCGCTGCGCTGCGCTTCGGTAACACCCAGGGCCTCGAACGCACGGAGGAAATAGGTGTTCTCCTCGCCCGAGATCATCCCGGCGAAACGCCCCAGGCGCAGGCGCGCCTCGAAGCTGTCCGCGGTGGCGATGGCTGCGCCGAGCAGGGTCAGAAAGCTGTCGAGAAAGCGATGGTCCTGCACCAGGTAGCGCACCATTACAGCGTCCGGCACGCTGCCATCGAACAGCTGGGTAACGAAGCGGTGCCCGACAGCCGCCGACCAGGTCGGTTCGCTCTCGCGGCGCAGGGTTTCGGTAAAGCGTTCGGTCATGGTGCTGTCCTCTGTGGGGATGACAGCGAGACCATTGACAGGGGGCATGGCATGGCCTCGCAGTGAGGCCGGCAAAAAGGCAGGTTCGTTATCCCATCCCTTCGCCGGCATGATCCGGATCAGGTTCGAAGGGTCACCGCGCTGCCATCGGCCAGCGGTCTCTCAGCCCCTTGCCGGGCTCCCCTTGGTACAGGCCATGTATACATCACGTGGAGATGGTTGTCATCTGCACAGGCTGTGCCGCCTGGTTGACCAGCGAACTCACGATACGCGCGGAGGACAAACGACCCGCCGCGCTGTCTAGACCGTCCGTCGATCCATCGGCTGTTTTATCCCAACAGGTGCGCCGGGCACCGCTCTAAACAGGTGTATTCATCAACAGCGTCTCAAGGAGAGCGCCATGCCTGTTTCCCATGATCTTTACCAGGATTTGAATTACCCGCGCGAAATCGTACAGCAGCGCCGCCAGCAGGATCCCAAGCTCGACAGCCTGCTCGACGAGTACATGGACATCGATAATCAGGTACTGGCGGCCGAATCGATCTCGGCGGGTAACTTCGAGGATGATGACCTGCGCCTTCTGAAAGAGAAGCGCCTGGCAACCAAGTTCCGTATCAAGCTGCATCTGGAGAAGGGTAGCAGCGCGGACGCCAAGTCATGAGCAAGGCGGACCCTTTTGACCTGCAGCGTTTCATCGACGCACAGGCACCGGTGGTCGATCAGGTGATGCAGGAGCTACGCGCCGGCGCCAAGCGCAGCCACTGGATGTGGTTTGTCTTTCCCCAATTGCAGGGTCTGGGCCACAGCGCCATGGCCAAGCGATACGCCATCACCGGCGCGGCCGAGGCAGAGGCTTATCTGCAGCATGAGGTGCTGGGGCAGCGGCTGGAGGAGTGTGTTACCACCCTCCTCCAGCACACCGGCAAGAGCGTCTTGCAGATACTGGGTCATCCGGATGACCTGAAGTTGCGTTCTTCCCTGACGTTGTTTGCCAGTCTGCGGCCGGGCGAATCTGTCTTCCAGCAGGCCCTCGACCAATTCTTCGAGGGCGAGCCGGACGCCAGGAGTGTTGCGCTGTTGCTGGATGCGTGAGCACCGGTGTGCCCCGCATCCTAACGCCCCGCTACTGGCCTTCCCGCTGTTTGAACATCAAGCGGAACCGGTGCAACAACGGCTCGGTGTACCCGGCCGGCTGCGCGCGGCCCTCGAAGACCAAGGCACATGCCGCCTGGAATGCAAGGGACGCGTCGAAGTCCGGAGCCATCGGCCGGTAGCTGGCGTCACCGGCGTTCTGCTGGTCGACAACCCGTGCCATGCGCTGAAGGGTCTCCAGCACCTGAGCCTCGCTGACCACGCCATGGCGTAGCCAGTTGGCCAGGTGCTGGCTGGAAATGCGCAGGGTGGCACGGTCTTCCATCAGACCGACGTCATGGATGTCCGGCACCTTCGAGCAACCGACGCCCTGCTCCACCCAGCGCACCACGTAGCCCAGCAGGCCCTGGGCGTTGTTCTCGAGTTCCTCGCCAATTGCTTCGGCACTCCAGTTGGCCTGCTCGGCCACGGGCACGGTCAGCAGGCCCTGAAGCAGCTCATCGCGGACCGTTGCCTGGTCGACCTGTTCCAGCTCGCGCTGCACCGCCTGCACGTCTACCTGGTGATAATGCCAGGCATGCAGCGTGGCGGCGGTGGGCGATGGTACCCAGGCGGTGTTGGCGCCGGCACGGGGATGGGCGATCTTCTGGTCGAGCATGGCCGCCATCAGGTCGGGCATGGCCCACATGCCCTTGCCGATCTGGGCGCGGCCTCGCAGGCCACAGGCCAGGCCGGTCAGCACGTTGTTGCGCTCGTAGGCCTGGATCCAGGCGGTCGACTTCATGTCGCCCTTGCGCAGCATAGGGCCGGCTTCCATGGCCGTGTGGATCTCGTCGCCGGTGCGATCGAGGAAACCGGTATTGATGAAGGCCACCCGCGCCGAGGCGGCGGCGATACAGGCCTGCAGGTTGACGCTGGTGCGCCGTTCCTCGTCCATGATGCCCATCTTCAGGGTATAGCGCGCCAGGCCGAGCAGGTCCTCGACGCGGCCGAACAACTCGTCGGCAAACGCCACTTCGGCCGGGCCATGCATCTTCGGCTTGACGATGTAGATCGAGCCGCGCCGCGAGTTGCGCCGCGACTTGAGGTCGCGTACCGAAGCCAGCGTGGTGACCACGGCGTCGAGGATGCCTTCAGGGATCTCGAAGCCTTCACCGTCGATGATCGCCGGGTTGCTCATCAAGTGGCCGACGTTGCGCACGAACATCAGCGAGCGCCCGGGCAGGGTCAGCTCGCCGCCATTGGCGGCCGTGTAGTGGCGATCGGGATTCAGGCGACGGATGAAGCTGCCACCGCCCTTGCTGACCGTCTCGGTGAGGTCACCCTTCATCAATCCCAGCCAATTGCGGTAGACCTGCACCTTGTCGGCCGCATCGACGGCAGCGACCGAATCCTCGCAGTCCATGATGGCACTCAGCGCCGCCTCCACCAGCAGGTCCTTGACCCCGGCGGCGTCGGTCTTGCCAATGGGGTGGCTGCGGTCGATCTGGATCTCCAGGTGCAGGCCATTGTTGATCAGCAGCACGGCGTTCGGCGCATCGGCCGAGCCCTGGTAGCCCAGGAACCGTTCAGGCTGTGCCAGGCCGGCCTCACCGTCTTGCAGCAGTACCACCAGGTGGCCGTCGCGCACCTGGTAGCCAGTGGCGTCGGCATGCGAGCCTGCGGCCAGCGGCGCGGCCTGGTCAAGCACGGCACGGGCGAAGGCGATCACCCGTTCGCCGCGCACCGGATTGTAGGCGCTGCCCTTCTCGGCACCGCCCTCCTCGCTGATGGCATCGGTGCCATAGAGCGCATCGTACAATGAGCCCCAGCGCGCATTGGCGGCGTTGAGGGCGTAGCGCGGGTTGGACATCGGCACCACCAACTGCGGGCCGGCCTGCTCGGCAAGCTCGGGGTCCACGTTGACGGTGCTCACCTTGACCGCCCCTGGCGACGGTACCAGGTAGCCAATGCCTTCGAGGAAGCGACGGTAGGCCGGCAGATCGCGCACAGGGCCGGGATGGGCACGGTGCCAGCCATCCAGTTCGACCTGCAGGCGCTCCCGCTCGGCCAGCAAGGCCCGGTTCTTCGGCGCCAGGTCATGGACCAGGGTATCCAGGCCCTGCCAGAAGGCGGCCGGTTCCAGGCCACTGCCGGGCAGCGCCTCATCGTCGAGGAATGCCGCGAGCTCGGTGGCCACCTGCAGACGGTGACGGGCAGTACGTTCAGTCATCATCGTTCTCCGTTGAATTCAGTCCAGGCTCTTGGCGCCTGCGTGGGCGATCTGCGCATCCTGCTCGGCCTTGACGCCGGAGACGCCGACGGCGCCTATCACCTGTCCGTCGACCAGCACCGGTACGCCGCCTTCCAGGGAGGTCAGCAGCGGCGCCGAGAGAAAGGCATTGCGCCCGCCGTTGACCATGTCTTCGTAGCCCTTCGACTCGCGGCGTCCCAGCGCGGCGGTGCGGGCCTTCTCCGTGGCGATGTAGGCGCCGATCGGCGCGCAGCCATCCAGGCGCTCCAGGGCGAGCGGATGGCCGCCGTCATCGACCACGGCGATCGCCACGTTCCAGTGATTGGCGTCGGCCTGCGCACGCGCGGCGTGCAGGATCCGCTGGGCATCGCTCAGGCTGAGTACGGCTTTGGTGAGCATGACAAGTCCTCGAAAAGTGGAGTGTGGGTGAGGCGATAATGTTCAGGCCATGGCCTCGTCGACCAGCTCGATCCAGTGCCTGACGGGTGTGCGTCCGGCGCTGTCGAGGTGGGCCTGGCAGCCGATGTTGGCCGTGGCGATCACCTGTGGCCGGCCGCTTTCCAGCGCGTTGAGCTTGTTGTCGCGCAACTGCCGCGACAGCGCCGGCTGGGTGATTGAATAGGTGCCGGCCGAGCCGCAGCACAGGTGTGGATCGGCCACGGCGGTGAGGTTGAAGCCCAGCCGCGCCAGCACCGCTTCCACGGCGCCACCGAGCTTTTGCGCATGCTGCAGCGTGCACGGACAATGGAAGGCCAGGCTCAGCTCGGTGCGCACGCCCAGTTGCTCCAGGGGCGCCTCGCGCAGCACTTCCACCAGGTCCTTGGCCAGGTCGCTGACGCGCTGGGCCTTGGCAGCGTATCGCGGGTCGTGCTTGAGCAAGTGGCCATAATCCTTGACGAAGGCGCCGCAGCCGCTGGCGGTCTGTACGATTGCCTCGGCGCCCGCCTCGATCGCCGGCCACCAGGCGTCGATATTGCGCCGGGCCCGGTCCAGCCCCGCTTCCTGGGCATTGAGGTGATAGTCCACCGCGCCGCAGCAGCCCGCTTCGCGAACCGGCACCACGCTGACCTGCAGGCGGTCCAGCACGCGCGCCGCCGCTGCATTGGTGTTGGGCGACAGGCCTGGCTGCACGCAGCCTTCGAGCATCAGCACCCGGCGCGTGTGGCGCACTTGCGGCCGCGCGCTGGCCGGGCGTACCTCGCGCGGCAGCTTGGCCTTGACGGACGCTGGCAGCAGCGGGCGCAACGCGCTGCCGGTGCTGACCAGCGCCTTGAATAGGCCGGCATGGGGAACGACCGCGCGTACGCCGGCACGCAGTACCCGCTCGCCCAATGGCCGTGTGACCGTCTGCTCGACCACCTCGCGGCCGATATCCAGCAGGTTGTGATACTGCACCCCGGACGGGCAGGTGCTCTCGCAGTTGCGGCAGGTGAGGCAACGGTCCAGATGCTGCAAGGTGCTGGCGCTCGGCGCATGGCCTTCCAGGACCTGCTTCATCAGGTAGATGCGCCCACGCGGGCCATCCAGCTCGTCGCCCAACAGCTGGTAGGTCGGGCAGGTCGCGTTGCAGAAACCGCAATGCACGCAGCTGCGCAGGATGGCTTCGGCTTCTTCGCCACGCGGCAGGGCGCGGGCCTGTTCACTCAGATGGGTTTGCATGGTTAGCCTCAGATATCCGCGTACAGTCGCCCGGGGTTGAAGATGCCCTGTGGGTCCAGTTGCGCCTTGAGTTGCTGGTGGTAGCGCTTGAGCAATGGCGGTAGCGGATGAAAGGGGCTGTCGCCACCGTCCTGGCAGGTAGCATGACCACCGGCGCGACTGGCGATCGCGCGGATCTGCTCGGCCGGTGCGTCGCTTTTTAGCCAGCGTTGGGCGCCGCCCCAGTCCAGCAGTTGCCGGCCCGGCAGTTCCAGCAATGGCGTGGCATTGGGCAACGACAGCCGCCAGAGCGGGCGCGGATCGTTGAAGAACTCCAGGCGCTGCTCGCGCAGGGCCTCCCAGAAACCCGGCTCCGTGGTTTCGCAGCCCAGCCGGTCGCGGGCTGCCGCCACCGAACCCTCGCCGCCTTCCAGGCGCAGGTGCAGCGCTTCACCCTCATGGCAGGCGGCGCTCAGCGGCAGCGGTTGCTGGCCCCATTCAGCGAGTTTGCGCAAGGCCTGCTCGGCATCCACGTGCAGACGCAGGTTGGCCACCGCACGGGGTTTGGGCAGGACCTTGAGCGACACTTCGGTGATCACTCCCAGGCAGCCGAAGCTGCCGGCCATCAAGCGCGACAGGTCGTAGCCAGCGACGTTCTTCATGACCTCGCCGCCGAAGCGCAGGTGCTTGCCGTGGCCGGTGATCAATCGCGTGCCGAGGACGAAATCGCGCACCGAACCCACCCACGGCCGACGCGGCCCGGACAGCCCCGCCGCGACCATGCCGCCCACCGTGGCCCCCTCGCCCAGGTGCGGCGCTTCGCAGGCCAGCCATTGGCCTTGCGCGTCCAGCGCCTGCTCAAGCTCGGCCAGCGGCGTGCCCGCGCGCACCGTGACCACCAGCTCGGTGGGGTCGTAGCTGACGATGCCGCGATGGACGCGGGTATCGAGGGTATCGCCGGTTACTGGCCGGCCGAGCCTGGCCTTGCTGTCGCTGCCCTGGATACGCAGGGGGCGATGCGCAGCCAGCGCGTCCCTGACCTGCTCCAGCAGTTGCGCGCTAGCGTCACAGGCACTGTTCATCAGAAACGCTCCAGTTCAGGGAAAGGCAGCTTGCCCATGTGCACGTGCATGGCGCCGAACTCGGCGCAGCGGTGCAAGGTGGGAATGTTCTTGCCGGGGTTGAGCAGGCCGGTGGCGTCGAAGGCTGACTTCACCGCGTGGAACAGAGTGATTTCGTCGGCGCTGAACTGCGCGCACATCTGGTTGATCTTCTCGCGGCCCACGCCGTGCTCGCCGGTGATGCTGCCGCCCACCGCCACGCAGAGTTCGAGGATCTTGCCGCCCAGGGCCTCGGCGCGTTCCAGTTCACCGGGCTGGTTGGCATCGAAGAGGATCAGCGGGTGCATGTTGCCGTCACCGGCGTGGAACACGTTGGCCACGCGCAGGCCGTACTCGGCCGAGAGTTCGGCGATGCCATGCAGCACGCCGGGCAGCGCGCGCCGTGGGATGGTGCCGTCCATGCAGTAGTAGTCCGGCGACAGGCGGCCCACGGCCGGGAAGGCGTTCTTGCGCCCGGCCCAGAAGCGCACGCGTTCGGCCTCGTCGCGGGCCAGGCGCACCTCGGTGGCGCCAGCGCGTTCCAACACCTCGCCGACGCGTGCGCAATCCTCGTGCACATCGGCTTCCACGCCGTCGAGTTCGCACAGCAGGATGGCTTCGGCCTCGGTCGGGTAGCCGGCGTGGATGAAGTCCTCGGCGGCACGGATCGCCAGGTTGTCCATCATCTCAAGGCCGCCGGGAATGATGCCGGCGGCGATGATGTCGCCGACCGCCCGCCCGGCCTTCTCCACCGAATCGAAGGCCGCCAGCAACACCTTGGCCACCTGCGGCTTGGGCAACAGCTTGACCGTCACCTCGGTGACCACGCCGAGCATGCCCTCGGAGCCGGTGAACAGCGCCAGCAGGTCGAAACCTGGCGCGTCCAGCGCGTCCGAACCCAGGGTCATGGCCTCGCCTTCGACGGTAAGAATGTCCACCTTGAGCAGGTTGTGCACGGTCAGGCCGTACTTCAGGCAATGCACGCCGCCGGCGTTCTCGGCCACGTTGCCGCCGATGGAGCAGGCGATCTGCGAGGACGGGTCCGGGGCATAGTAAAGGTCGTATGGCGCGGCCGCCTGGGAAATGGCCAAGTTGCGCACCCCCGGCTGGACCCGGGCATAGCGGCCCGCCGGGTTGACTTCAAGAATACGGTTGAAGCGCGCCATCACCAGGAGGATGCCTTGCTCCAGCGGCAAGGCGCCGCCCGACAGGCCTGTTCCGGCGCCGCGCGCCACTACTGGCACCTGCCGCTCATGGCAAAGCCTGAGCACCGCCTGCACTTGTTCGAGGCGCTCGGGCAGGACCACCAGCATCGGCGTGGTGCGATAGGCGGAGAGGCCATCGCATTCGTAGGGTCGCAGGTCTTCCTGCAGATGGAGGATGTCCAGGTCGGTAACGCGCTCGCGCAAGGCGATCAGCAACGCGGCCTTGTCCACTTTGGGCAGTGCACCGTCAACGCGCTCGTCGTAGAGGATGTTCATGGCAGGCTCTTTGATCTTGTTGTTATCGGCTGGGCTGATGCCCTGCCTGTGTAAGCGATCATCTGCCTGGACACGCAGGGTCGTCTATCGATTTACCAACTGGTCCTACCAGTTTATGCCGCTGAAGCAACGGCCATGGTTCCCCAATGAGGCGTTATTCCTTATGCTCCAGGTCAGTTCAGCAAAATGTCGATAACTGCCCTTTGACTGGTCCTACCAGTGGAGCAAGGCCATGGACACCCCCAATACAGGTCAAAAACGGCAGGTCGCGGACGTCGTGGCCGAGCGCATCGAGCAACTGATCGTCGATGGCGTGCTCAAGCCTGGACAGGCATTGCCGTCCGAACGGCGGCTGTGCGACAAACTGGGCATTTCCCGGTCGGCGCTGCGCGAAGGCCTGCGCGCGCTGCGTGGTCGCGGGATCCTCGAGACCAGCCAGGGCCGTGGATCGTTCGTTGCCGAGCTCAACGGCCCGCGGGACGCCAGCCCGCTGATGCACCTGTTCAGTTCACAGCCGCGAACCCTGTATGACCTGCTTGAAGTCCGTGCCCTGCTTGAAGGCGAATCCGCCCGCCTGGCCGCGCTACGTGGCACTGAGGCCGACTTCATCCTGATCCGGCGTCGTTATGAAGAGATGATCGCCGCCCACGAGTCGCCAGACGGACTGGATTCACAGGACCACGCGCGGCTGGACCACGGCTTTCATCTGGCCATCTGCGAGGCATCGCATAACCCGGTGCTGGTGCATACCTTGCAATCGCTCACCGACCTGACGCTCAGCTCGGTGTTCGCCTCGGTGAATAACCTCTACCACCGCCCTACCAGTCTCAAACAGCTCGACCGCCAGCATTCCAGGCTCTACCGCGCCGTGATCGAACGCCTGCCAGAGCAGGCGCAACGCGCCGCCCGCGACCATATCCATGGCATCCGTGACAGCCTCAAGGACATCGAGCAGGAAGAGCAACGGCTGGTGCGGGCGACATTGCGGCTGGAGGGGTGGGGTTGATGACGGGGGACGCTCCCATAGAACAAACGCTAACTCATTGATTTAGCTGAACCCTGTGGGGGCGGCGGTTCGGCGCTCCGACTTGCCCGCGAACACCGGCGAAGCCGGTGCCATACACCGCGGTGCCTGCTTCGCGGGCAAGTCGGAGC
>Ga0160433_100342_pt1 | contig 27928 bp, 25 predicted proteins | sample HID1972K_E0MG_FD_108235 | JGI IMG/M metagenome (GOLD analysis project Ga0160433, IMG submission 108235) | Enriched pill bug-associated microbial communities from UW Madison campus, WI, USA - HID1972K_E0 MG | ecosystem: Host-associated > Arthropoda: Insects > Digestive system > Unclassified ...
TGTTCAACATCTCATTGCGAAAGTATATCTTTGCCAAAATTAGAAAAATAATGCAGACCTATCAGGAATTTCTTGACTTAAGTGTTGGTTTTCCGCAAGACGGATTCGAAGTCATAGAAGATGAACTTTATTTCCACGATATCAATCTAATGGAAATGATTGAAACTTATGGTACTCCCTTAAGGTTTACCTATTTGCCAATTATTAGTAAAAAAATACAACAAGCAAAAATCCTTTTTCAAACCGCTATTTTAAAAAATAATTATAGAGGATCCTATAAGTACTGCTATTGTACAAAAAGCTCTCATTTTAGACATATTGTTGAGGAAGCATTAAAAAATGATATTCACTTAGAAACATCATCTGCTTTTGATATGCCGGTAATTGATGCCCTTGAGAAGAAGGGTATAGTCAACAAAGACATTACCGTAATATGCAATGGCTTCAAAACATATCAATACAAACAATATATTATTGATATGCTTCACGATGGGTTCAAAAACATCATCCCGGTACTCGATAACAAAGAAGAATTCAATCTTTTTGATGATGAAGTAGAATTAGATACTCCCTGTAATTTAGGTATCCGGATCGCTGCTGAAGAGCAACCTGATTCTCAATTCTATACATCAAGATTAGGAATTAGAATGGAAGATATTATTGATTATTATAATAATAAAATTGTTCCGAATCCTAATTTCAGAGTTAAACTATTACACTTCTTCATAAATTCCGGTATATCTGACACTCCTTATTACTGGACAGAATTAGAAAAATATGTTACCCTCTATTGTAAGTTCAAGAAAATCAATCCAGATCTGGATACATTAGATATTGGGGGTGGTATGCCTTTTAAAGATTCATTAGTCCATAATTTCGATTATGAATATATGGTTAATGAGATCGTAAACAGAATTAAAGAGATCTGCGCTCATCATGATGTTATGGAGCCTGATATCATTACTGAATTCGGTAAATATACCGTTGCTGAGGCCTCAGGTATTTTATACAAAGTAATTGGAAGAAAGCAACAAAATGATCGTGAGCGCTGGTTAATGCTAGATGGTTCATTCATAACAAACCTGCCAGATGTATGGGCATTAAACCAGAAATATATCCTTCTTCCAATAAATAATTGGGATTTTGAGTACGAAAAAGTGAATTTAGGAGGCATTACCTGCGATGGCCAGGATTACTATAACTCGGAAGCGCATATGAACAACGTATTCATGCCAAAAACGAGGAAGGTGCAGTATCTTGGCTTCTTTCATACGGGCGCTTATCAGGAAGTGTTAAGCGGCTACGGAGGCATACACCACTGTCTGTTGCCTTCCCCTAAACATGTTATCATAAGAAGAAACAGAGATGAAACTTTTAACTTCGAAGTTTTCGGTGAAGAACAAAACAGCAAACAAGTATTAAAAATACTAGGCTATTAGTTTTTAGAGAAGTTTGACTCTTATTTAAGAATCGAACTTCTCTAATTGTTTAATTAGAGTCGAAAAATCTTTTGGATAGGGTGCCTCGAATTCAAACAGAGACCCATCAATAGTAAAGCTAACTGATCTCGCATGTAACGCAAAGCGCTTCATAATTGGCAACTCCTCCTGTCCTTTTCCCAAACTATATCCTCGTTTAAGTTGCGATAAGTAAACCGGTTTACCCTTATATAAATCATCCCCTACAATGGAAGCACGTTGTGTTGCTAAATGAATGCGAATCTGATGCATCCTTCCGGTAATAGGCTTGCATTCAACTAATGTAAAATGGTTGAAATAACGAATAGAATTGAAATAAGTGATTGCATTCTTACCATTTATCCGATCAATATTTACATTCTTATTTCCTTGATTCAAGATGGGCAGATCAACTTTTAAATTATCAAATTTATGCACACCCTCTATCAATGCATGATATTTCTTATCCACCCTTCTATGTTCAAATTCCATAGACACCAAACGGTAGGTTTCAGGATTTTTAGCAATTAACATGACTCCCGATGTTTCCCTGTCTAAACGATGGCATATTTGAGCATCCTCATAGTATCTTTTAGCCAATCGAAGAATATTTATATCTCCGCCTTCCCGGTCATCTAACGAAGAAACCAAAGGAGGTTTATTAATCACAATAAGATTGTCATTCTCAAATATGATAAGTTCATTAAATTTTAGAAATTTGGTTTGTGATTTTGATTTATTCATTGCAACAAAAGTACAATAAGAATAATTGATTAAGAAAATGTATGCAAAGAAATACAGAAGCAACTAAAAAAAAATCGTCATTCTATTTATATTAACAATTTCATGCTTCTTAATGCACTATTAATCAGAAATATACCAGTAAATATTTCATAGGCTCATTTCGCGATAAAAATTGGACTCACTTTTGTGCTACTTAAACCTCCAATCAATTGATACTAAATAAATATGACGCATAAAATACTAATTCTTGATGACGATTCAGACATCTTGTTTTTCTGTACTTATGTATTCGAGAGCCTCGGATTTACAGTAATATCTTCAAACCATTGCAACGATATTATTGCTCAGGTTGAATCGTCGCAACCGGATATTATTTTAATTGATAATTGGATCCCAGATATTGGAGGTGTGAAAGCAACCCAACAACTGAAAGCAAGCCAACACCTTAAACATATTCCGGTAATTATTTTTTCTGCAAACAGCAACCTCCCTCAATTAGCAGAAGAGGCAGGAGCAGATGACTACCTTAGAAAGCCCTTTGATTTAGAGGAATTAGAAAGCTTGGCGCTTAAATATGTCAATCTTAATAAACAGGATTAAGTTGACTTGCCTCAAATTTATAACCTACTCCTTTAACTGTAGAAACGTAATTACCTCCTACTTTCTCTCGTAGCTTACGAATATGAACATCAATGGTTCTATTCGTCACTACAACTGAATCTTCCCAAATACTTTTTAAAATAACGTCACGCGTAAAGACTTTCCCCGGTTTAGAGGCTAACAAATAAAGTAATTCAAATTCCTTTTTAGCTAAGGTGATCCTTTCCTCATTTCTAAAAACCAAAAATGCGTCCCGATCAATTACCAAATCAGCCACTTCTAATTTATTCAATATGGGTTCTTCTTGTTGAATATTACGCCTCAGAATCGCATTTATGCGGCTTACCAATACACGCGGCTTTATTGGCTTTGCAATATAATCGTCTGCTCCAACATTAAAACCTGCAATCTCTGAATATTCTTCGCTTCTTGCTGTTAAGAATACCATAAAAGTATTTTTAAACTCAGGCATAGCGCGCATTAACCGACAAGCTTCAATGCCATCCATTTCAGGCATCATGATATCCAAAATGATCAGATCGGGAATTTCACGCTTAGCCATCACAATGGCTTGCTTGCCATTAGCAGCAGTTGCGACATTATATCCTTCCTTCCTTAAATTATATTCGATCAGTTCGCGAATATCCGGTTCATCATCGACAACTAAAATATTATTTTTTGAAGTATTCATTCTTTATATTTTAGACGAATGTATGAATTAATTAAAACCACATCATTACCACAATATTAACAAATTGTTAATGATTACATTGCCTGTGGGCTTAATTTATTATTGAAGTCTTTCTCTTAACGTATTTTCTAACGCTGAGCCACGTAAATTCTTTCCGATTATAACTCCATCCGGGCCAATCAAAAACGAAGCAGGTATAGCCGTTATTTTATAAAGCTGACCAGTTTCACTATCCCATCTCTTTAATTCTGAAACCTGAGACCAGTCTAGGTTATCATCCTTTATTGCCTTCACCCATGCAGACTGGTTATCGTCTAAAGAAACACCCAAAACCGTAAAACCTTGATCTTTAAATGTATTATATTGTTTTACAATATTCGGATTCTCTTCACGACAAGGTGCGCACCACGATGCCCAAAAATCCAGCAGAACATATTTACCCTTAAAATCAGACAGTTTAATCTTCCGGCCTGTTGGTGACAAAGACTCAAAATCGGGAGCTTTTTGTCCAATACTTACAGGCTTCAATTCCGCCATATGATTAGCAAAAGACTGTACAGCTGAATTATCGGGAAATTTAACACGGGCTTCATCTGCGTAGCTTATTAGTTCCTGTTCATACTTTATCGGGTCCAAAGAAAACAACGATAACATAGCATAAAAGCCAGCCAGATTATCGCGATTTTCTTGAGCAAATTTGAAAGTTTGCTTTGAGTTTTCCTCAATAATCATATCGTTCTTCAACATTAACTCATTCTGCACTGCAGCTTCATCTTCCGTTAAAATTCTTTTTTCGAACTCTGCTTGAATCTCACTCTGGCTTTTCTGAAAAGCAGCACGTATTGTACTTAACTTTTGCAACCTGGAAGATATTTCGGAACCTTTCACAGTATACTGATCTTCATTTTTATTCAAATCAGTACTGAATTCTACATTATCGCCATTCATCAACACCAACATATACGGCCTGTTCGCTACAACAAGTGTATATGGCTTAGCCTCCAGAGCAGTTCTTTTAAATCTGAAGTTATCATCCTCATTAAGAAAAGCAGAATCTACAATATTATCACCTTCATAAAGCAACACCTTTTTAAGATCGCCTGCATTCTCAACCTTCCCATTCAAAACAAATTGTTCCTTATTAGAACATGACGCAAACAACGATAAGGCTACCAGCCCTATTAACATTCTTCTCATATCTTTTCTTTATTTTATATAATCAATTTCACTGAATAATTGTCCGCCCTTTATCTATCGCTTCCTGCAATCCTTCACTGTTCTTACCACCAGCCGTTGCAAAGAAAGCCTGACCGCCCCCACCACCTTGAATAGACTTAGCTAATTCCCGAACAATATTACCTGCATTATAATTTCTATCTTTTATTAAATTCTCAGAAATCATTACACTCAAGTTTGGCTTTCCTTCTAGATCAGCTGCCAATACCAAGAATAAATTATCAACTGAATCACGCAATGAAAAAGCAAGCGTTTTTAAAGCATCCGCAGTTGGTAAGTCAACCTTCTGCCCGATGAAATTAACACCATCAATCGACTCGATTTTATCTAAGAGCTCCTTTTTAAGCCCTCTGGTCTTTTCAACCAAATTCTTCTCAAGTTCCTTTTTTAATTTAGCATTCTCTGTTATTAAATCTTCCAGTGCCTTTATCGGATTATTACCTTTTAATAATTCTGATATCTGCTTACTCTGACTTATTTTCTCTTCATAATATCGTAAAGCCGCTGAACCTGTTAAAGCTTCAATACGACGCACTCCGGAAGCTACAGCTGATTCTGATATAATTACAAATAACCCAATCATTCCTGTTTGAAGAACATGAGTACCGCCACAAAGCTCTATTGAAAACTCCGGATCCATAGTAACCACACGTACCTGATTACTATATTTTTCACCAAAAAGAGCCATTGCTCCTAATTGTAAAGCATCTTCTTTTGGCATTTCAACAATATCAACAACTGTGTTTTTACGGATTTCTCCATTAACTATGATTTCAACCCTACGAATCTCATCTTCAGTCATTTTAGCAAAATGAGCAAAATCGAACCGCAAAATATCCGGAGAAACAAGCGATCCCTTCTGAGCCACATGATTACCAAGCACTCTCTTCAATGCTGCCTGTAAAAGGTGAGTAGCACTGTGATTGTAGCTTGTATTTAAACGCTTTTCAAAGTCGACTTTAGCCGTAACAGCCCCTTCAATTTCTACCGGTAACTTATCAACAAAATGAATAATTAATTCATTCTCTTTTTTAGTATCCGTTACGTAAATATCCTCATCTCCAAAAGACAAAACTCCTGTATCTCCTACCTGACCGCCACTCTCTGCATAAAAAGGAGTTGCTTCCAGAACTACCTGATATTGTACTTTATCTTTATTCTTTATTTTCCGATAGCGGGATACATGCGTTTCAATCAGTAAATCATTATAGCCTACAAAATCAGATCCTTCCTTTGCTGATAGAATAACCCAATCCTCTGTATCTACTGTCGTAGCAGCCCTGCTTCTATTTTTCTGCTTATGCATTTCTGCTTCAAAACCCTTCTCATCTACTGTAAAATCATTCTCTGCAGCGATGAGCCGAATAAGGTCGATAGGAAATCCAAAGGTATCGTACAGTTCAAAAGCATTCTTACCCGCTATAACCCGATCCTTCTGAGGATTACGAACAATATCATCCATTTTTTTCAAACCCTTTTCCAGTGTCTTCAAAAAAGATTCTTCTTCCTCTTTTATTACTTTCGACACGAAATCCATTTGCAGGTTTAATTCGGGGAAAACTGTCTCAAATTGAGAAGAAAGAACCGGAATTAATTTATGCAACAGCGCCTCCTCAACATGCAAATACGAATAATAATAACGAACCGCTCTGCGCAGTATTCGGCGTATTACATATCCGGCACCTGTATTCGATGGCAATTGTCCATCTGCTATTGCAAAGGCTACTGCCCGGATATGATCAGATAAAACCCGGAAAGCCACAGCCTCCTTGCTATCGCTTCCATCATATTCCTTGCCGGCTATCTTCTCAATCTCCCGAATTGTCCCTGTAAAAATATCCGTATCGTAATTACTTTGTTTATTCTGCAACACCCTTACCAACCGCTCGAATCCCATTCCGGTATCCACATGTTTAGCAGGTAATACTTGCAAAGAACCATCTTTCAGACGGTTATATTCCATAAATACATTATTCCAGATCTCAATTACTTGTGGGTGATCTGCATTAACAAGATCCTGTCCGGCAACCTCTTTCTTTTCTGATTCCGAACGGCAATCAATATGAATTTCACTACAAGGTCCGCAAGGACCTGTATCGCCCATCTCCCAGAAATTATCTTTCTTATTTCCCTTTAATATCCTATCCTTATCTATCCATTTCAACCATTCATCATAAGCTTCCTGATCAAAAGGCAATCCTTCCTTTTCGTCACCCTCAAATACAGTCACATAAATCTTATCTGCATCAATCTTAAAAACTTCAGTAAGCAATAGCCAGCTCCACTCAATAGCTTCCTTTTTAAAATAGTCACCAAAGCTCCAGTTTCCCAGCATCTCAAACATCGTATGATGATAGGTATCTACACCAACCTCTTCAAGGTCATTATGTTTACCACTAACACGAAGACACTTCTGAGTATCAACCAGCCTTTTAAATTCAGGTACACTGTTACCTAAAAAGTAATCTTTAAATTGGTTCATCCCTGCATTTGTAAACAGCAAGGTGGGATCATTTTTTATAACAATGGGTGCCGAAGGGACTATCTTATGTTGTCTTGATTCAAAAAAATCTAAAAAGGCTTGTCTAATTTCTTTACTCGTCATGTGATTGCTCTAATTGTGCAAAGTTAATCGTTTATCCCTAATTAGATAAAAAATAGGATATTAAACATCAATAAAGTAGCTTTGTATTAGCTCTACTAATTAATCAATATTATAAATATGCCATACAAAGAACCCAATATCGAAAAATTGTATTACAGTATGGGAGAAGTAACAAAAATGTTTAATGTAAATGCTTCTCAAATCCGATTTTATGAACGTGAGTTTGATATTATTAAACCTAAAAAGAACAAAAAGGGAAACCGCTATTTCCGTCCTGAAGATATCGATAACCTAAAGACCATCTTTTCTCTGGTAAAAGACAAAGGTTATACTCTTCAAGGGGCACGCGATTATATGAAATCTAATAAGAAAGAAATTCAGGACAATCAGAGTATTATCAATTCACTGGAAAAGATTAAAGCATTTTTAACAGATGTACGTGAAAGTTTATAAAACTATATTTGCATTCTGTTTTATACCTCTTAGTATATATTCTTCAACCATATCAACCATTTCTATATTTCCTATAAAAATGGGAGTTCTTTCATGCATACTTGTTGGCTGAATCTCTAAAATCCTTGATTTACCATTACTCGCTTTACCTCCCGCTTGTTCAATTATAAAAGCTAAGGGATTGCATTCATACATTAAACGGAGCTTTCCATTCGGATAAGCTGCCGTAGCAGGATACAAGAATATCCCTCCTTTTAATAAATTACGATGAATATCTGCAACCATTGAACCAATATACCTGGAAATAAAAGGACGGTTTGTAGTTTCGTCTGCCTGTTGGCAGTACTTTATATAGTCTTTTACGCCCTGAGGAAAATGAACATAATTTCCCTCATTAATGGAGTACATATGTGGACTCTGCCCAATCTTCATCTGAGGGTGTGATAAACAGAACTCTCCAATAGATGGATCCAATGTAAACCCATTTACACCTTTACCCGTGGTATAAACCATCATTGTAGAAGATCCATAAACTATATATCCGGCTGCTACTTGCTCTACTCCTTGCTGAAGGATCTCTGCCTGACTAACTCCATTCTCAAAATCCTTACGTCTATAAATTGAAAAGATTGTACCTACAGAAACATTTACATCAATATTTGACGACCCGTCAAGAGGGTCGATGCAAACAATGTATTTTGCATTTTTTGAAACAGTTGTGTTAATCAGGATACATTCATCATGTTCCTCCGAGGCAATCATACAACACTCTCCACCATTACTCAAAGCTTCAATGAACTCTTTATCTGCAAATACATCCAACTTTTGCTGCCCTTCACCCTGAATATTCTCAGTTCCGTTATCCCCTAAAATATCTGCCAGTCCGGCCTTATTTACTTCTCTGTTAACAACCTTTGCAGCAATTCCTATATCACGCAATAAGCGGGATAATTCACCTTTTGCAAAAGGAAATTCCGCCTGTTTTTCAATAATAAATTGTCCTAAAGTTTTAAATCGGGTCATAATTATTCCTACTAATACTAGTTATATAAATTGGTTCACCGAAAGTAAACGAATTATCTCGAACCCAGCTCAATCAATTCCATATTCTTAACAGAATCACCATCAATAACAAACCTAAGAAGTGTTCTAACTTTATGCAACCCGTACTTACCTGCAGCACCCGGATTCAAATGCAGACAAGCATAATCTTTATCATACATAACTTTTAATATATGTGAATGTCCCGATATAAACAACTTAGGAGGATTCGCTTGCATTACATTTTTCACAATAGGCTGATAACGCTTTGGATACCCCCCAATATGGATCATATATACATCCACATCCTCACAGGTAAACCTATTTTGTTCAGGAAACATAGCCCTTACTTCCTTTCCGTCAATATTACCGTATACGCCACGCAAAGGCTTAAAAGCAGCCAAGGTATCTACAAGTTTTATATTACCAAAATCACCAGCATGCCATATTTCATCACAGGAATCAAAATGCTTAAAAATAGCTTCATCCAAATAACTATGTGTGTCTGAAAGCAATCCAATCCTTTTCATAAGTCAAAAGGAAATCAAAAGTTAATAAAGAAAGGCTTTAACAAACCCCGATAATAAGGAGAATGAACACCCTCACTTTCGTATATTTCAAAATTTTTACTGACATAAAAAGCTGGGGGCAAACCTCTAAATACTGAAATTACCCGAAATGGATCAGACCCTGGAAAAGAGCGGATATAAGTTTCTTCAGTCAAATGTAGATCAACATCTAATTTCAGACCTAATATCTGATCACGAACTTCAAGAGGCCAAATAATCCATAAAGAGCCCAGGCCCACAAGTCTTTCACACTTTTTAAACATATTTTTGTAAAACTCTATCGACGTATGCTTCGATAAACTTTTCCTTTTATCAGGACTCTTCAAGGAATTAATAAAAAATGGTGGATTAACTACAATCAGGTCATAAAATATCATAGCACTATACTCCTCGATCCCTTTATGAAAAACAGTCATACGATCCCTAAATGGTGAATTTCCAAAATTCTTTCTGGCGCACAATACAGCTTGCTCATCAATATCGATTGCTTCAACAAAAGCATCCGGATGACGCTGGGCAAGCATTAAGGCCATAACTCCCGTACCCGTACCAATATCCAATATATACTTCGTGCCGTCGTCTTCATATGCCTTTGCCGCCAACAAAACTCCATCTGTGTTTATTTTCATTGTACAGCCATTTTGATTAACATCAAACTGCTTAAATCTAAAAATATTCTCTTCCATCTAAACTTCAACAGGTATCTGGTTCATAATAATATCTTTCTTTTTCATTTTTGCATTATAACTAGTATAGATAAAGCAAGCTGCAAAAATAATACCCGTTGTAACTGCCATACAACCTGCAACAGAAACATCTAAATAAGCTGCTATCTGATACCCAAAAAACGCAATTAAGATACCAATAATAACGGTATAAAGAAGCATCCGCTTCAAACTTCGCGTTATTAGGTAAGCGATAGAAGGGGGTCCGATCAGAAAATTGATTATTAGGATTGCTCCAACCGACTGAAAGGAAACAACGGTTGTGATAGAAACCAAGCCCATCAATAAATAATGCCACAGCACAGTTGAAATGCCTATTGCAGAGGCAAAGCCAGGATCAAATGCTGTAAGCGACAACTGTTTATAAAAGAATAAAATAAATAATACAATAATAATCAACAGCGACCCTAGTAAATAGATAGGTCTTGGACCCAGGTTTATACCTGATGCTGTAATCAGCGTATCAATTGGTACATAGGCTATTTCACCATATAAAACACAGTCCTGATCAATATCAACCTGTCCGGCAAAAAGACTCAATAGAATCACTCCTACAGCGAATAAAAAAGTATAGGTCACTCCAATAGCAGCATCTCCCTGAACTTTTGCTTTCTTATGCAGATATTCAATAATAAAAGTAGTAATCAGGCCTAAAATACTGGCACCAATTAATATCGTTAAAGGTTCCCGGTTTCCACTAATCAAAAAGGCTATTACTATTCCGGGTAAAACGGCATGACTAATGGCATCGCCCACCATACTCATTCGACGCAAAACCAAAAAGCAACCTAGCAAACCTGCTGAAACTGCAACCAATGCACCTGTTAATATTATCCAAAATGAGATCATCTTTCTTATTATTTAAATCTTGGTATAATAGATTCATGTGGATCCCGATCGGGGAAACCCAACTGAACCTCAAGTTCCTTTTCCAATTCAGGCGTCAATATATGTTCAATCATTTCCGCATTCTCATGTACCTTATGAGCCGGCATCTGCATATATTTTGTTAAATATAATTCCCACAAACGATGTAAACGCACAATTCTAGCCGATTCCTTCATGCCGTTTTTGGTAAGATGCCAATTTTCTCCTACTCTTTTAATCAGATCTTTGCTTTTCAAACGCTTCAAAGCTAACTTAAACCTGTCTTGATTAACCGTCCGCTTCTCCATCAATTTCGAAACTGAATATTCACCTTCAAAATAACCGGAAGGCTCTCCTATTTGATAGAAGATCTTAAGAATATTTTCCTCATCAGTTATCTTAATATGTTGTCTTTTATGCCACCATAGAAATACAGAACCTCTCTTCGGAGCAAAAAAGAAAGAGAAAAAAGCAATGCATGAAGAGGCTACCACCATCCATGGTCCTGTAGGCATGGCAGGAGCCATATAAGATATAAATGCACCAGCTAAGCCTGAAAAAGCACCAAAGCAGGCTGATATGATTACAATCTTTTTGATATTATCTGACCAAAACCGGGCAGCGGCTGCAGGAGTGATTAGCATGGCGGCCATTAAAACCACTCCAACTGCAGTAATACCAGTAACAACTGCCAATACGGTCAGGGTAGTAAGCAACAATTCTAACCTGGATACCGGTAAACCAAGTGTTTTGGCATAAGGCTCATCAAAAGCTGTTAATTCAAACTCTTTAAAAAAGATAATAACCGTAATAACTAAAATGATAGCAATAATGGAGAATACAATTACATCATTTCCAATCAATGCTGCAGCATTCCCAAATATAAAGCTTTCCAATCCGCTTTGAGAAGCATAACCATTATGCTGAATATAAGTTAGCATCACAACACCCAAACCAAAAAATACCGTTAATATGATACTGATTGCGGCATCCTTTTTAATCTTAGAGTTGTGAGTAATAAAATCGATAATAATAATTGCCAGCCAACCGGATATAAAAGCACCAACGATCATTAAAGGAATATTTTTATTGCCTGCAAAAAGGAAAGCAGCACATATTCCCGGCAAAACAGAATGTGAAACAGCATCGCCGATCAATGCCTTTTTCTTTAACACAATAAATACTCCCACAATGGCAGAACTTGCTGCTAATAGCATAGACCCTAATACCACATAGCGTATATTAGGATCGGAAAAGGAGAAAAAATCTATTATCGCCTGCATTATTTATTTCCCTTAGTTGGATACGGTGTATTAGCCAAAATATTTCTGACATCAGAAAGCAAGGTTAATTTCCCCCCATACGTTTTTTCAATATTCTCTTCCGTAAAAGTTGTTTCCGTTGGTCCGTAAGCCACTAAATTCACATTCAACATAATTATCCAATCGAAATATTTCTTTACAGACTGCAGATCATGATGTACGACGATAAGAGTCTTGTTTTCTTCCGACATCTTTCTCAATAATTGGATAATCGTTTCTTCAGTGGCTGCATCTACCCCTGCAAAAGGTTCATCCAATAAGTAGAAATCTGCTTGCTGGGCTAAAGCTCTTGCTATAAACACCCTTTGCTGCTGTCCACCAGACAGCTGAGATATTTGACGCTTAGCAAAATCCGCCATTCCAACTTTCTCCAGGCAATCCAGCACGACCTCCTTATCAACCTTACGAGGTCTGTTTAAAAGTCCCAATCTGCCATACCTGCCCATCATTACCACATCAAAAACAGAAGCGGGAAAATCCCAATCAACAGATTCACGCTGTGGAACATAACTTACTCGTTTCCTCACCTCATCAAGCGACTGGTCAAATATTTTTACTGAACCATTCGTAATGGGAATAACTCCCATAACCGATTTCAATAAAGTTGATTTACCGGCACCATTCGGACCCACAATACCAACGATTTTACCTTGTGGAATTTCAAAATCAATTCCCCATAACACAGGCTTACGGGTATATCCAACTGTCAGACTATTTACTTTAAGAACGCTACTTTCATTCATTATCTTAATGCTTTAACAATTGTATTTACATTATATTCCATCATTCCAATATAAGTTCCCTCACTTGAGCTCAGTTCCCCTAATGCATCTGTATAAAGTGTACCACCAATTCTCACTTCCTTTCCCTTTTCCTGAACACCCGCAACTACAGCATTTAATGACTTTGAAGAAACGGAGGTTTCAACAAAAACTGCCTGAATATCCCTCTCAATAATCATCTTAACTAAATCAGACACATCACGCAATCCGAATTCTGAAAGAGTAGATATTCCTTGTAAACCTTTCACCTCTATATGATACTCTTCTCCAAAATAATTAAAAGCATCATGCGAAGTAATAAGTACTCGCTTGTTTTCGGGAATCTTTAAAATCTCCGCTTCTACATATCTATCCAGACTATCTAATTTTTTAATATAGGCTGCCGTATTCGATTTAAAATAAGCAGCCGAAGCAGGCATTTGTTTTGATAATTTTTCGCACGCAGTAAGCACTACCTCTTTCCATATCTTTACATTAAACCAAATATGGGGATCAGGAACATTCCCTTTCTTATCAACCTTTCGAACCATTTGCTCCGGAATTTCATCTGCCAGAGCCATTACCTTTTTAGTACGACCCAATTTATCAAGCACCTCTGCTAATTTACCCTCTAAATGGAGCCCTTGATAAAATATATAATCTGCTTGCATTAGCTTTTCTAAATCACCTAAACTCGCTTTATACAAATGAGGATCCACTCCTGCACCCATTAATGATTGAACCGTTGCAGAATCTTGAACGATATTACGAACAGCATCTGCCAGTAAACTTGTCGTAACTACAACTAAAGGCTTATCTCGCATTTCAACTGTCTTGTTTTGACAAGAAGAGAAGAAAAAAATGAATGTTATTAATAAGGATAAGTATCGCATAAGTAAATCAACAAGTTTATATTGCAAAACTAATTAATTTAGACTAATCTAACAATTATATTTTTACTTAAATCTTATTTACCTAGTACACAAATCTTAGGCTCAATGTTTTCATCTTAATTTAACTTTCATAACATTCTATATATTCTTTCCTGCTATATGTGATTTATCAGTGATTTTGGTAAGCAATACAGTAATTTGTATAATAACAGCCATTACTTATTACACGAACTTTGCATCAAAATAATTATGAGCCTTCAAAGTAATTAATCAGAGAAAAAACAAAAATGACAAACAAACTAATTCTACAAAAACTAATTACTCTACTTTCTTTTTTCACTATACTATTAATTTCCCTTCCCGGTTTTAGCCAGGAATCATTACCAAGTATCAAAGCCAAACTCACTCAAGACGAGATTAAACTTGATGGAGTACTAGACGAAGCTGCTTGGGAAACAGCAGAATCCTCTGTTAACTTTACACAATTCTTTCCAACAGATTCACGCCTGGCAAAATATCCTACCACCTTTAAAATACTTTATACTGAATCTACACTCTATATAGGAATTAGAGCTGAAACTGCAGGGATCGACCCTGTTATTTCAAGTCTTCGCAGAGACTATAGCTCTCGAGATAATGATAACGTAACACTGATGTTTGATACGTTTAACGATGGAAGCAACGCATTTTTATTTGGTTCTACTGCTTATGGAGTACAAAGAGAAGCTTTAGTATCTGATGGAGGCGGAGTTCTGAACCCCAGTTGGGATGTAAAGTGGCTAACTGAAGCCACCGTTTATGAAGACCACTATATCATAGAAATGGCTATCCCCTTCGCTTCTCTCAAATATAAAGAAGGCGTAGACAAGTGGCGATTACAGACCTATCGTTGGAATATATCAGGTAACGAGCAAAGTGCTTGGGCTCGCGTGCCACAAAATCAACAACTATCTACTCTGGCATCAGCCGGTACATTAATTTTTGAAGAGCCTTTAGGTAAATCTCACAGCCCTATCGCAATAATACCCTATGCCAACACGATTATTGAGAAAGATTATGTTGCGAATGATGCCAATATCAGACTTAAGGTGGGAGGTGATGCTAAAATAGCCATTGGCGACGGTATGAACCTGGACATTACAGTAAATCCTGATTTCTCTAACGTTGAAGTAGATAATATCTTTACTAACCTCACTCGTTTCGAAGTTCAATTGCCTGAAAAACGTCAATTCTTTATAGATAATAGCGACTTATTCGGCAACTTTGGAAGTGCGCGGGATGCAAGTCCTTTCTTCTCTCGCAGAATAGGAATGGCAAGAGATGCCTCAGATAACTTAAATTACAATCTAGCCTCTCAAAACAATGAATGGACTGGGAAATTCTATGTACACAAATCCTTTAAACCAGGTGATAATGAAGGTAATATTTCCTCTCAGGCAACTATAAGCTATAACAGCCGATTTTATGGATTTACATCAGATTTAGTATATGTAGATGAAGAATTCGGATCAGATCTAGGATTTATACCTCGTAAAGATATGTTAAAATCAGGCAATAGCATTACACGCAACTTTTATCCAAAAAATGGAATTATAAGCAGCCTTTCATCATCAGTTATGAACATCTTGTACTGGAAACCAACCGATAATTTAAAAAGAACTGATCAAGACATTGTCATTAGTCAGGATATTAATTTTAAAAACCAAGCCACCATTGAGCTCGAATTCTCAAACAAATACGTTTACCTAATGAGAGACTTCGATCCTACCAGAACCCCAGATGCAATTCCATTACCTGGAGAAAAGGGATATAATTTTAATGAGGTCAATTTAGACTATCAATCAAATAGAGCTAAACTATTTAACTTTAATGCATCCTCAACTATAGGAAGTTTTTATAATGGAAATAGATTAAATTTAGGAACTACACTAACCATGCGGTTTCAACCAAAGGTTATGCTTAGCCTTGCACTTAACTATGATAAAATACGTTTGCCAGAACCCTATCCAGATGCTGACCTATGGCTAGTAAGCCCAAAAGTTGATATTACGTTTAGCAGATCTCTTTTTTGGTCAAGTCTGATACAATATAGCAACAAAAGCGATAATCTGGGTATCAACTCAAGACTTCAATGGCGATTCGCTCCTTTATCTGATATATATTTAGTGTATAACGATAATTATTTCATAGACCAGTTCGGACCAAGGTATCGTTCCATCAACTTAAAGTTCACATATTGGCTAAATATCTAAAGAAACAACAACAAAGGAAAAGAGTAGCGATTATAATAATCGCTACTCTTTTCCTTTATCAAATATCTAGTTCAACACTCTATACTCACTGGGTGAATAGCCTACCCTATTTTTAAACAAACGTGTAAAATCCATTCAATATTTTCGTAACCATTCCAGAAAGCGTTCCTTTACATACCACTTCTCCAGCTTCATTCTGCATTGATACATTACAATGTAATCTCTTAAGACGGAAATAAACTTTCTCAGATGTTACAGTAACTTTCTCTCCCGGGAATACTGGTTTCAGGAAATCAATTGCTGTTGAAGTAAGCATAACATGTCCGACAGAATTTTCTTCAGTATTTCCAACCAAATATAGACCCAGGCAAACAAGACCAATCTGTGCCATTGTTTCTGTTAAAATAACACCCGGGGTGACAGGACTATCTTTGAAATGCCCTTTATAAAAATCCAGATCAGCATCAAAAGTAAATGTTCCAATTGCACCATTCTCATCTATTCGCTGCAAATTGTCCACAAAAAGAAATGGCTTGCTATAAGGCAATATGTTTATTATATCTTGTCCATTCATAAATGATTATTTATACTATTAAGACAAGGTTAGTAAATTAATTTTCAATAAAAAACTAGTTGTTTATTATTTTTTACAGAAATTTCCTTTTCTTTATAAGAATGTAATAACATCCCGAAGCTATTATATTTATAAATCCAACCAATAAAAACCAATTATGGAGCAAGTAGCTACCTTTATCAACGACATTATTTGGAGTAATGCACTCATACTTCTATGTATTGGAGCAGGAATATATTTCTCGGTTGCAACTCGATTTTTACAAATTCGATATATAAAAGAAATGATTCGGTTGCTTTTTGATGGACAGGCTTCCAATCAAGGAGTATCCTCATTTCAAGCATTTTCGATTGCTATTTCAGGGAGAGTTGGCACAGGTAATATTGTTGGAGTTGCTACAGCCATCGCCATGGGCGGTCCGGGAGCCGTATTCTGGATGTGGGCGATTGCATTTCTAGGCGCTTCTTCAGCATTTGTTGAAGCAACCTTGGGACAAATTTATAAAGTTGTAAAAGACGGACAATTTCGAGGAGGTCCTGCCTACTATATTGAAAAAGGATTAGGCATTAAATGGTACGCCATGTTATTTGCAGTGGTTACTATTTTAAGTACTGCTCTATTCCTGCCAGGTGTACAAAGCAATAGTATTGCATCCAGTATGTTTAATGCATTCGATATTCCAGTATGGGCAACTGGCTCATTTATAACTATATTGCTTGGACTTATCATCTTTGGTGGAGTTAAAAGAATTGGTAAGGTTGCTGAAATTGTGGTTCCTTTCATGGCGGGGGCCTACATTTTAATGGGAGCAATTATTGTCTGTATAAATATTACTGATGTACCGGCAGTTTTTAGTTTGATATTTCGTTCTGCATTCGATCTGGAACCTGCATTTGGAGGTATATTCGGAATGGCAGTTGCCTGGGGAATAAAAAGAGGGATCTACTCAAATGAGGCCGGACAAGGTACTGCACCACACGCTGCAGCTGCCGCAGAAGTTAGCCATCCGGTAAAACAAGGCTTGGTGCAAGCCTTTTCTGTATACGTAGACACCATATTTGTTTGTACAACAACCGCATTGATGATCATCTTTACCGGACAATATAACGTTGAAAACCCAGCTGGTGGATTTATTTTGGAAAACATCCCAGGTGAAGGCCCAAGTTCATTTACACAATTTGCTGTTAATACCCATTTTCCAGCTATTGGAAGTGGATTTGTTGCCATAGCTCTTTTGTTTTTCGCTTTCACTACCTTAATGGCCTACTATTACATTGCAGAAACCAACCTTAGCTACCTATATAGCAAAGGCACAAAAAAATGGATGCTTTGGTCACTTAGAGGGTTAATTATGGCAGCAACTTTCTATGGAACTATAAAATCAGCAGAATTAGCCTGGACCTTTGGCGATATCGGCGTTGGATTAATGGCATGGTTAAACTTTATAGCCATTATCCTATTAAGGAAACCTGCATTCATAGCATTTAATGACTATGTAGCTCAACGTAGACAGGGAATCAGACCGGTCTTTAATGCTAAAAAATTAGGAATTAAAAATACCGACGAATGGGGTGATGATAAATCTTAACAGCCACTTTGACCTAACAACCAATAAATAATTACAAATACCAAGATTGTTCCAATACAACCACCACCCCATTTCCAAGCGGCTGCTCCGGCAATTAATGTTTTTAGCCAATTTTGCATACAATTTCTTTTTAATTAAGGTTTAGTTTTCCACTTTATAACACAGAATCATACGATTTGTTTCGTTTATACCCCGTCCATTTTTTGAAAAAGCCAAACAAGAGTTAAACAAGGACCAAGCAGGGTTCAAACAGGGACCAGACAGGGGCAATATGCCTGTTTGAACCTTGTTTGGTTCTTGTAATGTCCCTCTTTTAACCTTTAATTACTCTTCCCGTATACTTTCATAATAGCAGGCACTTCATCGAGAGTGATTACTAGATCGTGGTTATAAACTTTTTTTAAATAATCCTTATCTACTCCTGTTAAATGACTTGTGTGCCATTCCATCCACCACGACCACATCGCACCTTCATTAAAACATTTATCAGGATCCGGAGGAACACCACATTCATGGTATGCTATCGGAACTCTATCGCCTACAATATTCTTTACCCGTTTATACATCTCTACCTCCGGACTATTGCCTTTATCGTAAGTATCAGCTCCGGCAATATCAACATACTCATCTCCAGGATACCATGCTTCGTCAGGATTTCCGGTATAACATAAAACCCAGATCAGATTATTCAATTTTCTTTCATGCACATAATAATTATACATGGTTATCCACAAGCGTTTAAATTTCTCCGGCCCTTGTTTGCCCCACCAAAACCAGTCGCCATTTAATTCATGAAAGGGTCTCCATAATACAGGCACATTCGCATCTTTTAGTCTTTCCAGCAAATCTCCTTTTTCTTTAAGTTCACTCCAAAAAACATTATATTCAGTCGTTCCCTCTTCAAAACACTTATCTATATCAATTTCTTTTTTACTATTCTCATAACCCTGGCCAATGCCAGGTGCTCCCATATGCCACATAATAGTAGGGATACCTCCTCCTTTCCACCAATCAATTGCATCCTGAACTTCATTATCATTATCTTTATTATTAATGAAATCCATTCCTCTGATAGCAGGTGACTTTCCGGTCACTTCATTAATGTATTTTATTTCTTCTATTCCCCAACTTGATTCCATCTGTCCGGAAAGTATTCTTTTCCCAAACATATCATTGATATATGCATATAATGCAACTGCCTCATTAGAGGGTTTTGGTGTAGATAAAGTATGCTGATCCTGCGCCTGAAGAATTAAAGGAAATACAGTAACTAAGACAAATAAGAATTTAATTGTATGCATCATTTCTGGTTAGGTTAATATTTATTGGCACTCGTTTAAACAATTATTGGTAGTCGTGTAAAATTAAAAGATGAAGAATTAGGCTTCTACTTATAAAAGTAAAATATATATTAGTTCTTATATAGAATATATTGAGGAAAAATGGAATAATGTTGTCTAGGAGTCTTAATATTTCAGCTATTCTGCACTCTTATTAACGACCTTCAATACTGAATCTCTATATTGTCTAGAGAGTGGAATTTTAACATCTCCGATTATAATCTGATGTTTTTCTATTCGTTCAATTTTAGATATTGAAATAATGTACGACTTGTGCACTCTTAAAAATTTATCTTTTGGAAGTTTATTGTATAGTTCAGTTAAGGTCATGCGTGTTAATGTACGTTTGGTACTTTCAAACAAATTCACATAGTTATCTTCACCTTTTATATAAAGCAGATCACTTAATTTAACCGATACCCAGTTATAGCCATCTTTGACAAATAAACTTTCTCCCTGCTTATCTACCTTTTGATCATTTGGTATTTGCATTCTACTTTGTGCAAGCTCGCAGGCTTGAAAAAATCGATTGAAGTTAATTGGTTTAAGAAGATAATCTGTAGCAGCCAATTCAAAACCTTTTAGCGCATGTTCCGGGTAAGCAGTTGTGAAAATAATTTGAATAGGATGTTTAAGCATTGTAGCGAATTCAATGCCTGAAAGATCAGGCATTGATATATCTAAAAATATTACGTCAATAGCCTCTTTCTGAATGTAAGCAAATGCCTCGGTGGCACTTAAAAACACAGCCACTAATTCAATAAAAGGCACCTTTTTAGCGTGAGCACTTATTATATCAAGCGCAACAGGTTCATCGTCAACCGCAATTACCTTCATCATTATTCTAACAGTAACTGATTCAACTTTTCTTCCAGCTCCTCCGTACTCAATCCTCTTGCTACAATAACACCTTTGGGATCAACCAGGAAGTTTTGAGGAATCGCTTTGACACCATATAGTTTTACAACCTGATTCTCCCAATGCTTTAAATCAGACACTTGCGTCCATAATAAGCTATCCTGTTTAATTGCTTTCAGCCATGAATTCTTACGTTCAATGTCATCAAGAGATACTCCTAATATAGTAAAATTCTTGTCGTGAAATTGCTGATAAATTTTTCGGAGGGTAGGATTTGCGTCCCTACAAGGACCGCACCAAGAGGCCCAGAAGTCCAATAATACATACTTACCTCTAAATGATGAGAGGCTAACAGGCCTACCCGATGTATCATTTTGGATAAAATCAGGCGCCAGCGCGCCAGTAGTAAGATTCTGCCTATCCATTAAAAACTTATGAAATTCTTTGGCAGTGACTGTATTCCGGACAGAAGCAGATAATTGCAAAAACATAGGTTCAATTTCAGAAACATCGGGGAAGCTGCCAGCATACTCCTTTAAGGAGGTCAATGCAATAAAGCTCTCGGGATTCCCTTGGACAAAAGCCTTTAACAAAGGTCTTTTTGCCACTTTTAAGCTATCATATTGCTTTCTTAAATCTGCAACTCTTTGACTATCTTTTGTAATAACCAATTCCAGACTAATCACTTGAAGACCATCATCAATAGGCTTTAGTAGTTCCTGCAATCTAAAGTAATCATCATTTATAGGGGAGCCAATAAATTTGGCATCAGTAATCAAGCTATCCGTTCTTAACTCAATTACACCGGGATGAATGTAGAACTGTATTACATCCACATCTGGAAATTCCTTCTCGTTCTCAAGAAGATAGAATATATTAATATTCGCAGGTAAAGTTACCATAGAAGCAAATCTGGGTTGATCTATTTTACCATTGAAGGTATAAAGTCCATCTTTCTGATCGGCAGAATCAATTATATTTCTACCATCATTTTTATATAGGAGATAAATCCGCGCCGTTTTATCTAAATTCTTTGAATCAACCTTTATTGTAAAAGTTTCTTCTGATAAAGTTTGAGAAACAGAAACTAAAGGCATTAAAATAGAGAACAGGAAAAATATAAAAGTTTTCATATTGAATTATTTAAGAGGTAAATGGAAGGAAACTTTATAATTGGTTCCGGTATTTTTACATTCTAATCTATAGTTATCGGGATACAGAAGATCTAAGCGTTTGAGAGTATTTTTGATTCCTGTATTATTGCCTTTCATTTCAGCATGCTGCTGTACGATGCTGTTATAAATCTCCATATCTAAAGCTTGCTTTTCTACTCTGATTTTAATCTTTATCGGATTAGGGTTATCAATGCTAATACCATATTTAAAAGCATTTTCAATAAATGGTAAAAGCAATAGTGGAGGAATAAGCAGGTTTTGAAGGTCGGGCTGCATGCAAATATCAGTCTGAATATCAATATTCGAAACCCGGACTTTTTGCAGGGAAATATATTGCTCAATAAAGTCTAACTCTTTTGTAATAAGCACATAGTCTTCATTCATACCTGTTATAGTATAACGCAGCATTTCAGATAATCTGTCGACACCATCCGCAGTAATATGTGCTTCTTCCTTTAAAGCAGTACCATATAGATAGTTTAAACTGTTAAATAGAAAATGAGGAGTAAGTTGAGCCTTTAAAGTATATAACTCATTTTCGAAATTTTGAAGCAGAATGTCTTTCTTATGTTGGGATTGATAGTGATAATCTCTTATCAGAGAATAGATAAAAGCATACATCGCCATAAATAAAACAGGTTCTATTACCGACACGATCCCTTGCAACGAAATTTGTTCTTGGTTAAGGAGAGTCAATGGTATAAATGATATAATGCCTGTCATTAAGCTGCTTATTATAAATAATAGCCAGCGAAACTTCCTGAATACATATTGATAATTAATCTCAACTAAAAAAGTAAACCATATAACAAGCGCCAGATCTGCGATATGATTAGATAAGTACTGCCATAATGTTACAGGAGAGCCTTTGATATCGTAATAATGAACTCCTGAATTTATCCTATAGAGATACATTACTGAAGTATATAAAAGGATAGCTGCACATATAGTGAAGGCATGGATCGCCCAGCTGATGAGCAATTGTTTCAATCGACTTTTCATATTTAATTTTATTGATAATCAAAGGAACTAAACAGAAATGATGTTTAATAATTAATGTGGTGAGGGTTAATAAGTATGTGGTGAATACATTTTTAAATATATCTTAATACAAAAAGCCAATCCTATTCTGGATTGGCTTTTTGTATTAAGGACTAAAATATTATAAATATTTTAAGCTAATGCTTGCTTTAAGTCTTCTAATAAATCTTCGATATCTTCGATACCAACACTTAGTCGGATTAAGTTATCGACTACACCTACTTTTTCACGGACTTCTTTAGGAATAGAACCGTGGGTCATGGTTGCAGGGTGGTTTATTAAAGACTCTACTCCTCCTAATGACTCAGCTAAAGAGAATACTTTAAAAGAAGAGGCGATGCGGAAAGTATTTTCAATGGAAGTATCTTTGAAAACAATGGATATCATCCCACCAAAGTCACGCATTTGATTTTTTGCGATATCGTGATTATTATGATCTGGGAAGCCAGGCCAATAGACTTTGTCAATCTTAGGATGATTTCTTAAATATTCAGCCACCTGACGCCCATTTTCACAATGAGCTTTCATTCTTACATGAAGTGTTTTGATACCTCTTAATGCAAGAAAACAATCTTGAGGTCCGGGTGTACCACCACAAGCATTATAGTAGAAAAATAATTGTTTATAAAGCTCCTCATCGTTTACAACTAAAGCGCCCATAACAACATCTGAATGCCCGCTGATATATTTTGTTACCGAGTGCATAACGATATCGGCACCTAAATCTAATGGATTTTGGAGATATGGAGATGCAAAGGTGTTATCTACTGCTAATAGAACATTCTTCTCTTTCGCGATTTTTGAAACCGCTAAAATATCAACAATCTGCAAAGTAGGATTAGTTGGAGTTTCAACCCATATCATTCGTGTTTTCTCATTCAGGTATTCACGAATAGTTTCTGGATTGGAGAAATCAATGAAATGGAATTTGATTCCATAGGGTTCAAATAGTTTAGTAAATATGCGGTATGAACCACCGTATAGATCATTTCCGGTAATCACTTCATCGCCTGGCTTAAGTAGCTTTAGAGCTGTTTCCGTCGCAGCCATTCCGCTGGAAAATGCTAATCCAAATTTACCATTTTCCAGTGCAGCAATACAATCTTCCAATGCTGTACGCGTAGGATTTGTTCCACGCGAATATTCATAACCTTTATGCTCGCCAGGAGCGGCTTGGGTATAGGTTGAAGTTTGAAAAATCGGAGTCATAATCGCTCCGGTAGTAGGATCCGGACTTTGGCCGGCGTGTATGGCCTTGGTTGCAAATTTCATATTATATAAATCAATTAAACGTTTTTATTGTTCTTTAATGGTAAGATAACAAATGTACAAAACTTAATACAGACCATAAACTCATCGGTTTCAATAAGCTTTTACAAGAGTTTCAACAAAGTTTTACGATATTTATAAACGATCATAAATTAAATAAAATTATGAATCCCACTGTAGCCGTTTTAAACTCTCTTTTAATTGACCAATATAAAAAAATAAGAAAGGCTTCTGAAAAGATATGTGAGCCTTTAGAAATTGAAGATTATGTACTTCAGCCCATCACTGATGTAAGTCCACCAAAATGGCATCTGGGTCACACTACCTGGTTTTTTGAAACCTTTATCTTACTAAAGCATTTAAAAGGTTATGAGGCGTTTAATCCGCAATACAATTTTGTGTTTAACAGCTATTATGAGTCAGTTGGCGCACGGGTTATCCGGGTAAATAGAGGAAACTTAAGCCGTCCGACTGTAAACCAGGTTTATGAATACAGAAAACATGTTGACCAGGAAATGAACCGTTTTCTTGCGAGCAGTATTTTAGACGATGATTTAAAAAACGTGGTGATATTGGGCTTGAATCATGAACAGCAACATCAGGAATTACTGCTATGTGATATCAAATATATTTTGGGAAACAATCCTCTTTTTCCAGTTTACAATATTTCTCCAACGGTCATAGCTTCACCTAAACCATTAAGTACTATCAAGATCCCTGAAGGAGTTTATAAGATCGGGAATAGTAATCAGGATGGTTTTAGTTTTGATAATGAACGGAGCAGACATAAGGTATATCTTCAGGAATTTTCAATAGCAAGCGAACTCGTTAGTAATGCAGAATATTTAGAATTCATGGAAGATGGCGGCTATGCTAACTTTATTCATTGGCATGCTGATGGTTGGGAATGGGTAAAGAAAAACGAAATTACTTCTCCTTTATATTGGCATAAAGTTGATGGCGAATGGTACAATTATACCCATGGTGGCTTTCACCCTGTCGACCTTGAATTGCCAGTGTGCCATGTTAGCTATTACGAGGCATTTGCTTTTGCCAGCTGGAAAGGTTCACGCCTACCAACTGAAGCTGAATGGGAGGTTGCATCTGATTACTTTGATTGGGGCAAACGCTGGGAATGGACGGAAAGTGCTTATTTACCCTACCCCGGGTTTAAGAAAGAAAAGGGTGCCATCGGAGAGTATAATGGAAAGTTTATGGTAAGTCAGATGGTGTTGCGCGGAGCATCTGAAGTTACTCCAAAAGATCATAGCAGAAATACTTATCGTAATTTTTTCTATCCCTCTGCAAGATGGCAGTTTACGGGTATCCGAATCATCTTAAACCCTTAAATTAGCTATGAGTAAATTTTACGATGATGTAAAACAAGGCCTATCAAGTGATCCTAAAAGACTGTATTCAAAATATTTTTATGATAAAGTTGGTGATGCTATATTTCAACAACTTATGCATTCTCCTGAATATTACTTAAGTAAGTGTGAATTGGAAATACTGCAGCAGCAATCGGCTAATATAGCTGATCAAGTAACTAGCCGTTTCAATGAATTTGATTTAATTGAACTTGGTGCGGGAGATGCGAGTAAAGCTGTCTTCTTGCTGCAAGGCTTGTTAGATAAGGGAGCTGACTTCACTTATTATCCAGTCGATATCTCACAAAATGTTATTGAACAGCTGGAAGATAAGTTACCTAAAATATTGCCTTCTATTAAAATAAAAGGATTAAACGGTGAATATATAAGTACGTTAAAGCAATTAACGGAGCAAAGCAGTAAGCCTAAGTTGATATTATTTCTGGGATCAAACATAGGGAATATGAACCTGGAGGAGGCTGTTCTTTTTTGCAAAAAAGTACAGGAATTAATGAAACCTGGCGATTTATTTTTTATTGGTTTTGATTTAAAGAAAAATACTTTTACAATCCTTGCAGCTTATAATGATAAAGCAGGCGTAACCAGGGATTTTAACTTGAATCTTTTAAGCAGAATAAATAATGATCTGTCAGGGGATTTCGACTTAGATGCTTTTTACCATTATCCAAATTATGATCCTATTACGGGAGAATGTAAGAGTTATTTAATTAGCACAAAAGATCAGGAAGTAAGCTTTGGTATTGGAAAGGATAGGCTAACTATTCAATTTAAACAGCATGAGGCTGTTTTTATGGAAATATCAAAGAAGTATAGTATAGATGAGATTGAAGAATTGGCTTTTTCTTCTGGATTTCAAATAACGAACCACTTTCTTGATTCAAAAAAGTGGTTCGTAGATAGTTTATGGAAGAAGAGCTAATAGGCTCTGGCGAATAAGACACGTTGAGTTGATGGCTTACCTGTCAAAATACATTGACCTTCCTCTTGCTTATTATTTAATGGAATACAACGGATAGTAGCCTTTGTCTCTTCTTTGATACGCTTTTCAGTTTCAGCAGTTCCATCCCAATGAGCTGATATGAAACCACCTTTTCCTTCAAGGACCTCTTTAAATTCATCATAAGAGTTTACAAGTGTGATATTATCTGTACGGAATTTCAATGCTTTTTCATAAATCGCATGCTGTATTTCGTCTAATAAGCTCTCAATACGTTGTGACAGTCCGTCTTTAGAAACAGTTTCTTTACTTTGGTTATCACGACGAGCAAGTTCCACCAGTCCGTTTTTCAAATCCCGTGCGCCTATTGTTATTCTCAATGGCACGCCTTTTAATTCCCATTCAGCAAATTTGAATCCTGGTCGGTAAGTATCTCTATCATCAAACTTAACCGTAATGTCTTTTTGTTTGCATTCGGCAACCACTTGGTCTACCAGTTCAACAATTTCAGCTTTCTCTTCATCAGTTTTGTAGATTGGAACAATTACTACCTGAATAGGAGCTAATTTAGGTGGCAAAACCAATCCGGCATCATCAGAGTGAGCCATGATTAATGCACCCATCAAACGAGTAGAAACTCCCCATGAGGTTGCCCACACATATTCTTGTTTACCTTCTTTAGAAGTAAATTTAACATCAAATGCCTTTGCAAAGTTCTGACCTAAGAAATGTGATGTTCCTGCCTGAAGAGCTTTTCCATCCTGCATTAAAGCTTCAATGCAATAGGTCTCTAATGCCCCAGCAAAACGCTCTGTTTCTGTTTTCTTTCCTTTAACTACCGGCACTGCCATCCAGTTCTCAGCAAAATCTGCGTATACGTCAAGCATTTGCTCTGTTTCTGCAATCGCTTCCTCAGCAGTAGCATGGGCAGTATGACCTTCTTGCCATAAAAATTCTGCTGTTCTTAAAAACAAACGGGTACGCATTTCCCAGCGAACAACATTTGCCCACTGGTTAACTAAAATAGGTAAGTCACGATAGGACTCGATCCATCCGCGATAGGTATTCCAGATAATGGTTTCTGAAGTTGGTCTTACAATTAGTTCTTCTTCTAATTTAGCGTCTTCATCAACCACAATGTTACCGGTACCGTCGTCTTTTAATCGGTAATGTGTTACAACAGCACATTCTTTGGCAAAACCTTCTACGTGGGAAGCTTCCTTTGTAAAAAATGACTTCGGGATGAACAAAGGAAAATAGGCATTACTATGACCGGTATCTTTGAACTTTTTATCCAAAGCAGCTTGCATTTTTTCCCAAATTGCGTACCCATAAGGTTTAATAACCATACAACCCCGAACAGCAGAATGCTCTGCTAAATCAGCCTTACTTACTAATTCATTATACCACTGGGAATAATCTTCTTTTCTGCTTATAATACCCTTACTCATTTCTTTATTATCTCGATTTTTATTCGTATATTATACTACATTGACAAAGTTATACGGATTTATTAATAATGTAGCGTATATTCAATAAAAA
>Ga0160433_100343_pt1 | contig 27918 bp, 20 predicted proteins | sample HID1972K_E0MG_FD_108235 | JGI IMG/M metagenome (GOLD analysis project Ga0160433, IMG submission 108235) | Enriched pill bug-associated microbial communities from UW Madison campus, WI, USA - HID1972K_E0 MG | ecosystem: Host-associated > Arthropoda: Insects > Digestive system > Unclassified ...
CCGGAGACGGTGGGCCATCGCGCGGGCGTGCGCGCCGTCGCCCGGCTCAATTCGCGGCGCATCGCCAGCGGCACCATGCCTGTCATCTTCGATCCGCGGGTGGGCAGCAGCCTCATTGGCCATCTGCTCGGCGCCATCGCCGGCCCCTCGGTCACGCGCAAGGCGACCTTCCTGTTGGAGAGCATGGGCAAGCGTATCCTGCCGCAAGGGCTGCATGTGGTCGACGATCCGCTGCGGGTGCGCGGCCTGCGCTCGCGTCCCTTCGACGGCGAGGGGCTGCCGACGGCGATCCGGCGGCTGGTTGATGACGGCATGCTGACAGGCTGGATGCTGGACAGCGCCTCGGCCCGCCAGCTCGATCTCGATCCCACCGGCCATGCGACGCGCGGTGGCGGCACGCCCGGCGTGGGTGCCAGCAACGTCCATCTCGAAGGTGGCACGGTGCCGGTCCGCGACCTGATGGCGGACGTGACGCGCGGTCTCTATGTCACCGAGCTGATCGGCCAGGGCGTCAATTCGGTGACGGGCGACTACAGCCGGGGCGCATCGGGCTTCCTCATCGAAAACGGCACGGTGAGCCATGCCGTCTCGGAAATCACCATCGCCGGCAATCTCAAGGATATGCTGGCGCGGCTCATCGCCGGGAACGATCTGGCGTTCCGCCGCGCTATTAACGTGCCCACGCTGCGGATAGACGGGATGACCATTGCCGGCGAGTGAACGCCCATATCAGGAACTGCTGGCCGATATTCTGGCCATTGTCGATGCTGCCGGCGCGCGCGCCATGGAGTATTGGATACCCGGCCAGCCCATGGCGGGGCACTGGGAGAAGCGCCCCGGCGAACCGGTGAGCGATGCCGATCTCGCGGTCGATGCCTTGCTGCGCGACCGGCTCGGCGCCCTGTTGCCCGATGCGGCCTGGCTCTCCGAGGAAAGCGCGCAGAGCCCCGCGCGGAGCGCCGCCCGTCGGGCGTGGATCGTCGATCCCATCGATGGCACGCGGGATTTCGTGCGCGGCCGCGCCGGCTGGGCGGTTTCGGTCGCGCTGGTGCAGGATGGCGCGGTTGTCGTCGGCGTGCTCGTGGCCCCGGCCCGGCAGGAGCGCTGGTGGGCCGTGCGTGGAGCCGGCGCCTGGCGCAATGGCGAGCGGCTCGCGGTGGGCAGCCACGCCACGCTTTCCGGCGCGCGGGTGCCGCTCGATCATATGGGCGGCATCGACGTCGATTATCGCATGGTGCCCAAGCCCAACAGCATCGCGCTGCGCATGGCGATGATCGCGTCCGACGAAGCCGATCTCGTCGCGGGCCTGCGACGGGGCGCGGAGTGGGACATCGCCGCCGCCAGCCTCATCGCACAGGAAGCCGGCGCGCGCGTCACGGACGCACTGGGCGAACCCATCCGCTACAACAAGGCCGATCCATATGCGATCGGGATGCTGTGCGGCGTGCCGGCGGTCCACGCGGCCGGCCTTCCCCGGATCAGGGCCCGCGCGCTTAAGTGGAGTTCGAAGGGATAGGGTGCGTGGACAAATGCAACTCTTAAAGTGGTAAGCGTCAAATATGACGATCACATTCGCTCTTCCTGGCAAGAACGACGCAGAACAGTTTCAACACATCGCTGAGGGTGTGTTTGATGCGGACTTGTCAGCCGCTTCGCTCCAATCCTTTTTGAACGATCAACGTCATCACATCTTGGTTGCCAAAGACGGCGAAACGATTATCGGCTTCATTTCGGCGGTTGACTGCGTTCATCCCGACAAAGCCAGGGAGTTGTGGATCAATGAAGTTGGCGTAGCGCGTGCCTGGCGCGGGCAGGGTATCGGCAAGAGGCTGCTATCCATGATGCTCGACCATGGTCGCAAATTAGGGTGCGCCGAGGCATGGGTTCTTACAGAGCCCGAAAATGAAGCTGCAAACGCGCTTTACCGTTCAATCGAACGCGCGCGCAATCTTGGGTCAACGGCAGTTGTCATGCACAGCTTCAAACTGGCCTAGCGTCCAATATGTTGGGGGTTAGCCGCTTGCTCCAAGTCGTTCCCCGGCGCAGGCCGGGGTCCAGTCCTCACGAAAGACGCGCGCAATAGCGTGCATCGGTGCGTCGCGCCGAGTCTGGACCCCGGCCTGCGCCGGGGAACGGCTTCGAGGATATGTCCGCTAAGTCGTCGTGTCCCGATAGTCCGTCATCAGGCGTCGCCGTGCCAAAACCGAACGGCTCGATTGGGGTGGCTAGCGGACTGCGAGGCGAGCTGCGATTGCATACCAATCGGGTGGGACCATCCTCAAAGTCAGTCGCGCTTTGATCCGAGTAATCAAGCTTTTTGCGGATTGCCGAACAAGCCACCGCTCCATGATTTCCTTGACCTCCTCCTCAGACCAACGTGTCCATTCGTCGGCGACAGAAAAGAGGTTGCCTGCAAATGCTGGAGAGACCTCGTTGCGCAGGATTTGCTCAATTTCAGTTGGTCGATAGGGCGACCGGATAAGCTCTGCAGCGATGCGGTCATAGTCGGCGTCGTCAAATGATGTATCGAGAAACAGTTCGCTGAGAACGGTCCAAACCGGCAGGCGCTGCTGGATGTCTATTTCGCGATACATGTCGAACGACTGCCAGAGAGTGTGAACGCCCGCAATGTTGTCGTGTCCCGACAGTCCGTTTTCAGGATACGCCTGCCAACAACGGCTATTCGCCCACACCGCGTAGAGGGCATTTTCACCGCCACGGGTGAACAGAATAAGCCCTCCCCTCCATTGCTGCGCCGCCGGCACAAATGCTTTGCGGTGTCTCCCGATTGTCCGCGCGACCGGCTCCCTTAGGATTTCCGCTCGGGAGAGGAGCCGAAAATCTTGCTTCGTCATGTTCTTGTCGCCGGGCTGGTGAGTCTGGGCTGTGCCGCCGCGAACGGCCAGACCAGCGAGAATGTCGTCACGCAGGCCGAGGACGCATTCGGCGAGCGGATCGGCATTGAGCGCATCGGCCTTTACAATGAGACGCAGGTGCGCGGCTTCAGCTTGGCCGAGGCGGGCAATTACCGGATCGAGGGCGCCTATTTCGTGCGGGCTTCCGCACTCGGCAATCCGGTTGCGGCGGGCGTCACCACGCGGGTCGGCTTCAATGCCCTGAGCGCGGAGTTTCCCGCGCCGTCAGGCATTGTCGATTATCGCCTGCGCCGCGCCGGCGCCGTCCCGCAACTGGAAGTGGAGGCCGGCATGATCGAATTCGGCGGCGCTTATGCCAGCCTGCTCGGATCGGCCGCCTCGCGCGACGGGCAGTTCCGGGTGGCGGGCGGCTTCCAGTTGCAGCCCCACCGGCATTTCGCGTCCGGCGCGCGCGGCAAGCAATATGATTTCGGCATCGTGCCCGAGTGGCGGATCGGCGAGGAAAGTTCGGTCACGGGCGTGCTGAGTTACGGCACGCTGCAATATTGGGGCGAGTTCCTGCACAGCGCGACGACCGACGTGCTGCCGCCCAAGCTGCATTTCCCGAGCAAATATTCCACGTCATGGAGCGCCTGGGATCAGCAGAACCTCAATGCCGGCGTCATCGGCAAGACCCGCCTGGGCGCGTGGAGCCTGCAAGCCTCGGCCTTTTATTCCCGCGCGGATCATGACCGCAGCGATTACACGCTGCTCACCAGCGATGCGGAAGGGCGGGGGACCGGCACGGGCGTCTATGCCCGGCCGCGCCGCGCCGCGTCCACATCCGGCGAAATCAAGGCGGCCTATGCGCTCGGCAATGGCCACCGCGTCCATGCGATGCTGCGCGCCCGCCGCAGCGAAAGCCACATTCGGCCCAGCGTGCTCGTCGATATCGGCCCGGTCGATCAGCGTTTTCCCACGCCTGCCTCGATCCTGCCGGATGTTCCGCCTGTCGATCCCACCCTAGATCTGGTCGATCAGATCACCGCTGGCATCGGCTATGAAGCCACGATTAGCGAGCGGCTTCAGGTGCGCGGCGGCGTCCAGCGCACGCGCTATCGCAAGTCGGTGAGGCTGCCCGGCGAAGCGGCGAACCTCAACGACGAATCCTCCTGGCTCTACGATGTCGCCGCGATCTATTCGGTCTCGTCCCGCTGGACCCTCTTCGCAACGGCCACGCGCGGCATCGAGGAATCCGGCTCGGCGCCGGCGAACGCGCTCAATCGCTATCAGGTGCTGCCCGCCGTGGTCGCGCGGCAATATGAGCTGGGCTTTCGCGGGCGGATCGGCGGCGGGCTTTCGCTCATCGGGTCGGTGTTCGAGGTCAGCAAACCCACCGCCGGGCTGGACCCGGACGGCATCTTCCGCCTGATCGGAGAAGAGAGCCATCGCGGCGTGGAGCTGTCTCTCACCGGCCAATTGTTGCCCCGCCTCACCACGGTTGCGGGCATCGTGGTGCTGGAGCCCGAGATGACCGGCGCGCTGGTCGATCTCGGCATTCAGCCGGATCGCGCGATGGGTGTTTCCTCGGTCGTGGGTGTCGCCAGTTTCAATTACGATCCGCCTATGTTGACCGGCCTCTCGCTGGATGGCCAGTTCAGTTACAATGGCGGCCGTCTGGCCCATCCCACCAACGGGTTGGAGACGCCCGGCTATCCGCTCGTCGATCTCGGCGCGCGCTACCGCTTCCGCCTTGCCGGCAATGCCGCCGTGCTGCGCGTCTATGGCGGCAATGTGTTCGCCCGTAACGAGTGGACCGGCTTGCGATCAGGCAGCTTCATGCGCACCGCGCCGCGCTCCCTGCGCGCCACGCTGGCCATGACCTTCCACTGAGCCCGTCGCGCGGCGCGCGCTATTCGGCGGCCACGACCTTTTCCTCGCTGCCGAGCGGATGGGCCAGACGGCTGATCATCTCCTTGGGGCAGACCTGCCAGAAATAACCGCGATTGCGCTCCCAGTCGTGGAGGATGGCCTTGGCCCACGCGCTGTCCGTGCGGGCGACATGCTCTTCGACAAGCGCCTTGAGCACGCCTTCCCAATGCGCGCTTTCCAGCCGCTGCCAGATGATGCTCTCGGGATTGGCATGGGCGGCGAAGGTGCGGCTCTCATCATAGATGAACGCCATGCCACCGGTCATCCCGGCACCGAAATTATCGCCGACCTGACCCAGGATCACGGCGGTGCCGCCGGTCATATACTCGCAGCCATTGGCGCCGCAGCCCTCGATGACGATCTGTGCGCCGGAGTTGCGGACGGCAAAACGCTCGCCGGCCTGGCCCGCCGCGAACAGCTTGCCTGCCGTCGCGCCATAGAGCACGGTGTTGCCGATGATCGTGTTCTCCTGGCTCTCCAGCGGAGAGGAGACCATCGGCCGCACGGCGATGATGCCGCCCGAGAGGCCTTTGCCGACATAGTCGTTGGCGTCCCCGAACACTTCGAGCGTGATGCCCTTGCAGAGGAACGCACCCAATGACTGACCGGCCGTGCCCCGCAAGCGGACATGGATATGCCCGTCTGCCAGCGTTGACATGCCGAATTTCTGCGTCACCAGTGCCGAGAAGCGCGTCCCCACGGCGCGATGCGTGTTGCGCACCGTGTAAGTGAGCTGCATCTTCTCGCCCCGCTCGAACACGGCCTTGGCGTCCGCGATCATCTGTGCGTCGAGGCTGTCCGGCACTTCATTGCGGAAGGTCGGGATATTGAAGCGGCGCTTGTCATCATCCGCATCCACTTTGGCGAGGATCGGATTGAGGTCGAGGTCGTCGAGATGGTGAGCGCCGCGGCTCACCTGCTTCAGCAGTTCGGTACGGCCGATCACTTCGTCCAGACTGCGGCAGCCCAGCCGCGCCAGGATTTCGCGCACTTCCTCGGCAATGAAGGTCATGAGGTTGATGACCTTCTCCGGCGTGCCGGTGAACTTTTCGCGCAGCCGCTCGTCCTGCACGCACACGCCCACGGGGCAGGTGTTCGAGTGGCACTGGCGGACCATGATGCAGCCCATCGCGACGAGCGACAGCGTGCCGATGCCGAATTCCTCGGCGCCCAGAATGGCGGCGATCACGATGTCCCGCCCGGTCTTGAGGCCACCGTCCGTGCGCAGCTTCACCTTGTGGCGCAGCCCGTTGAGCGTGAGCACCTGGTTCGTTTCAGCGAGGCCCATTTCCCAGGGCAGGCCGGCGAACTTGATGCTGGTGAAGGGCGAGGCGCCCGTGCCGCCGACATTGCCGGAGACGAGGATCACGTCCGCATGGGCCTTCGCCACGCCGGCCGCGACCGTGCCGATGCCGGACTGGCTCACCAGCTTCACGCAGACCCGCGCCTTTGGGTTGATCTGCTTGAGATCGTAGATGAGCTGCGCCAGATCCTCGATCGAGTAGATATCGTGGTGCGGCGGCGGCGAGATGAGCGTCACGCCCGGCGTCGAATGGCGCAGGCGGGCGATGAAGTCCGTCACCTTGAAACCGGGAAGCTGGCCGCCCTCGCCGGGCTTGGCGCCCTGCGCGACCTTGATCTCGATTTCCTCGCAGGCGCCCAGATATTCGGCATGAACACCGAAACGGCCGGACGCGATCTGCTTGATGCTCGAATTGGCGTTGTCGCCATTTTCATAAGGCTTGAACCGCGCGCGGTCTTCGCCGCCTTCGCCGGAGACGGCCTTGGCGCCGATCCGGTTCATGGCGATGGCGAGCGTTTCATGCGCTTCGGGTGAGAGCGCGCCCAGCGACATGCCCGGCGTCACGAAGCGCTTGCGGATCTCCGTAATGGCTTCGACCTGATCGATCGGCACGGCCTGATCGGGAAAATTGAACTCCAGCAGATCGCGCAGATAGACCGGCGGCAGTTCCGTAACGCCGCGGGAGAATTGCAGATAATTGGAGTAGCTGTCCGTCGCCACCGCCGTTTGCAGCAAGTGCATGAGCTGGGCGGAATAGGCGTGTGTGTCTCCCCCCGCGCGCTGGCGATAGAAGCCACCGATCGGCAGGTTGACGACGGCCTTGTCGAAAGCCGCTTCGTGGCGAACCAGTGCATTGAACTGCAACGAGGCGTAGCCTTCGCCCGAGATCTTGGACGGCATGCCGGGGAACAGATCGTTCACCAGCGCGCGGGAGAGGCCGACCGCCTCGAAATTATAGCCGCCGCGATAGCTGGAGATGACCGCGATGCCCATTTTGCTCATGATCTTGAGCAGGCCCTCGTTGATGGCCGTGCGGAAATTTTCCAGGCATGTCTCCAGGCTGCGCCCACCAAACAGGCCGCGCGCATGGCGGTCCCCGATGCAGGCCTCGGCCAGATAGGCGTTCACTGAGGTCGCGCCCACGCCGATGAGCACCGCGAAATAATGGGTGTCCAGGCATTCCGCCGTGCGCACGTTGATCGAGGAATAAGAGCGCAGGCCCTTGCGGACGAGGTGCGTATGCACAGCCGCCGCCGCCAGCACCATCGCGATGCCGACGCGGCCGGGCGCGATGGCCTCATCCGTAAGGAACAATTCGGTCTGGCCGGCGCGTACGGCGATCTCCGCCTCGTCGCGGATGCGGCCTATCGCGGCGCGCAGCGCATCGGGCGGCCCGTCGGTGGGGAACGTGCAGTCGATCTCCGCGACGGCCTTGCCGAAATAGCGCTTCAGGCGGGACCAGTCCTGACACAGCAGGACAGGAGAATCGAGGATCAGAACATCGCTGTTCTGCTGGTCCTCTTCCAGGATGTTGGCGAGGTTGGAAAAGCGCGTCTTCAGGCTCATCACGTGCCGCTCGCGCAGCGAGTCGATCGGTGGGTTCGTGACCTGGCTGAAGTTCTGCCGGAAGAAATGGCTGATCGTGCGCGGCTTCTCGGTGATGACCGCCAGCGGCGCATCGTCGCCCATGGAGCCGACCGCTTCCTTGCCGTCCTCGGCCATCGGGCTGAGGATCAGTTCCATGTCCTCGATCGTGAGGTTCGCGGCGATCTGCCGGCGCGTCAATTCGGCGCGGTCCCATTGCGGGCGCGCGTCCTCGGCGGGTGAGGGCAGGTCGGCAGCGGTGCGGAAGCTCTTCACATAGCTCGCATAAGGGCGCTCGGCGGCGATGCGGTCCTTGATGGCGCGGTCACCATAGACTTCGCCCGCGTCGAGATCGACCGCGATCATCTGGCCCGGGCCCAGTCGGCCTTTCTTGACCACCGTGGTTTCGGGCACCAGCACCATGCCGGTTTCCGAGCCGACGATCAGCAGATTGTCCGAGGTCAGCGTGTAGCGCAGCGGCCGCAGCGCGTTGCGATCCATGCCGGCCACGGCCCAGCGGCCGTCCGTCATGGCCAGCGCCGCCGGCCCATCCCAGGGCTCCATCACGGAGGCGAGATAATTATACATGTCGCAATGCGCCTCGGGCACATCGTCACTGTTCTGCCAGGCCTCGGGCACGAGCATCAGCTTGGCGGTCGGCGCGTCGCGGCCCGCCCGGCACAATGTCTCGAACACCGCGTCGAGTGCGGCGGTGTCCGATGCACCGGCCGGGATCACCGGCTTGATGTCGCCGGAGTGCTCACCGAAGGCGAGCGCCGCCATCTTGATCTCGTGGCTCTTCATCCAGTTCTGGTTGCCGCGGATCGTGTTGATCTCGCCATTGTGGGCAAGGCTGCGGAACGGCTGCGCCAGCCACCATTGCGGGAAGGTGTTCGTCGAGTAACGCTGGTGGAAGATCGCGATCCGGCTCTCGAAGCGATTGTCCGTGAGGTCGGGATAGAAGACCGAAAGGCTCTCCGCGAGGAACAGGCCCTTGTAGATGATCGACTGGCAGGAGAGCGAGCAGATGTAGAAGTCGTTGATCTGCGCTTCGATCACCTTCTTCTCGATGCGCCGGCGCACGAGATAGAGATCGCGCTCGAATTCCGCGACGGATTGCTCCTCGGGCATCGGCCCGGAAATGAGGATCTGCTCGATCTCGGGACGCGTGCGCTGGGCCTTCTCGCCGATGACCGAAACATCGACGGGCACCTGACGCCAGCCATAGATATTGTAGCCAGCCTGGATGATCTCGGCCTCGACCAGCGTGCGGCAATTCTCCTGCGCGCTCAGATCGGTGCGGGGCAGGAAGATCATGCCCACGGCGAGGCGATTGGGCAGGGGCTTGTGGCCGGACGCGGAAATGGCGTCGTCAAAGAAGCGAGCGGGCAGGTCGACATGGATGCCGGCGCCGTCGCCCGTCTTGCCGTCCGCATCGACCGCGCCGCGATGCCATACGGCCTTGAGTGCGTCGATGGCGCTTTCCACGACCCGGCGGGACGGTTTGCCGTCCGTTGCGGCGACGAGGCCGACGCCGCAAGCGTCGCTCTCGAACTCGGGGCGATACATGCCTTCGCGGGCAATCCGTTCGCGTTCGGATTCAGGAACCATGGTGCTGTGCTTCCTTGGCTTCGCAGGAGATGAATTGAGGCTGCTCATGCAAAAACATCCGCCTTCTTCAGGGCCTTGGCCTTGAGATAGCTCTGCATGTGATCGGCAACGTCCCGCCCATCGCGGATCGCCCAGACGACAAGGCTGGCGCCGCGCACGATGTCGCCGGCGGCGAACACCCCATCGATGCTGGTCATCATGTTGCGATGGTCGACGCGCAGCGTTCCCCAGCGCGTCACGGCAAGGCCGGGCTCGCCGAACATCACGGGCAGATCCTCGGCATCATAGCCCAGCGCCTTGATGACGAGATCGGCGGGAATGCTGACCTCGCTGCCCGGCTCCGGCTCCGGCGCGCGACGACCCGAAGCGTCGGGATGGCCAAGCCGCATGCGGGTGATCTTGACGCCGGTGACATGCTCTGTGCCTTCAAAGGCAATCGGCGCGGAGAGCCAGACGAACTCGACGCCTTCCTCCTCGGCATTCTGCACTTCGCGCTGCGAGCCGGGCATATTCTCCCGGTCGCGGCGATACAGGCAGCGGACCGAGCGCGCGCCCTGCCGCACGGCTGTCCGCACGCAGTCCATGGCCGTGTCGCCGCCGCCGATGACCACGACATCCTTGCCCTTTGCGAGCAGTGAGCCGTCCTCATGCTCGGGCACCATGTCGCCGAAGCCGGCGCGGTTCGAGGCGGTCAGGAAATCGAGCGCCTTCACCACGCCTCTGGCGCCCACGCCCGGCGCCTTGATGTCGCGCGCCTTGTAGACGCCGGTGGCGATGAGGATGGCGTCATGCTTCTGGCGCAGTTGCGCGAGCGTGGCGTCACGGCCGACCTCGAAGCCCATGTGGAACTGGATGCCCGCGTCCTCCAGCCGCTTGACGCGCCGCATGACGACTTCCTTCTCCAGCTTGAAGCCGGGGATGCCGTATGTGAGCAGGCCGCCCGCGCGGTCATGCCGGTCGTAGACGTGCACCTCATGGCCCGCCGCGCGCAGATATTCCGCGGTGGTGAGGCCGCCTGGCCCCGCGCCGATCACGCCAACCGAAAGGCCGGTCGCTTTGCCCACCTGCACGGGCTCCACCCAGCCTTGCTCCCAGGCGGTATCGGTGATGAACTTCTCGACCGAGCCGATGGTGACGGCGCCGTGGCCGGAAAATTCGATGACGCAATTGCCTTCGCACAGGCGATCCTGCGGGCAGATGCGTCCGCAGATCTCCGGCATGGTGGAGGTCATGTTGGAGAGTTCATAGGCTTCGCGCAGTCGCCCTTCGGCGGTAAGGCGCAGCCAATCCGGAATGTGATTGTGCAGCGGGCAGTGGACCGAGCAATAGGGCACGCCGCATTGCGAGCAGCGCGCGGCCTGATCGCCGGCGCCGGGCGTCTCGAAGCCTTGCGAAATCTCGTCGAAGTCATGCGCGCGTTCGGCAGCCGGCCGCTTGTCCGGATAGGACTGCGGGAGTGTGACGAACTTCAGCATCGGGTTCTCGGCCATGGACGCTCCTTTCTCGGAGCAGCCCGTTATACCCCGCGACGCCGGGAGTCACGCATTTTGCCTAATTTATGGCAGTGATACTGATGTATTTTTCCCTGAACTAGGAAATATCAGGCTATCCATCCGAGCGGATCGATTATATAGGACCGAAACGGACCTTATCTCGTCAGTAGCCAGATTAGGGCAACTGAGCCGATCACGATCCGATACCAGGCAAAAGGCGCGAACCCGAAGCGGGCGACCACCTTCACAAAGGCCTTCACGACGACCAGCGCGGTCAGGAAAGCCGCGCCGAAGCCGATGGCGATCATGCCCAGATCGTCGGCATTCAGCAGCGCCCGGTCCTGCCACAAGGCATAGACGGTCGCGGCCAGCATGGTGGGGACAGCGAGGAAGAAGCTGAACTCGGCGGCCGTCCTGCGTTCCACGCCCATCGTCAGTGCGCCCATGATGGTGGCGCCCGAGCGGCTCACGCCGGGGATCATCGCGATACATTGCACCAAGCCGATGGCGAGCGCGGTGCCGAAGGGCATGGTTTCGACCGAGGCCACCCGTACCGTCTTTACCATGCGTTCGAGCAGCAGGATCAGCACGCCGCCCACGACCAAAGCGACCGCGACGATGAGTGGAGTCTGGATGGCCACCCGCACCGCATCATAGACCATGACGCCGATGACGAGGGCAGGCGCGAAGCCGAGCAGGATATTGCGCGTGAAGGCCATGGCGTCCGGCTGGCGATGGAGCAGGCCCAGGCCCACGCCCCAAAAGCGCCGCCAGTAGATCACGAGGATCGCAAGGATGGCGCCAAGCTGAATGGCGATCTTGAACGTGACCGAGGATTCCCCGGTGAAGCCCAGCATTTCGCTCGCAAGGATGAGATGGCCGGTCGAGGAAACGGGCAGAAACTCGGTAAGGCCTTCGAGTATGCCCAGCAGAATGGCGGTCAGGACATCGTTATCCATCTAGGTCCTCCGGCGACATATGCGGGAGGGGGCTAAGGACATTGGGCAACTTGTCCGCCGAATATCCTGATGCCCCCGCGGGTCAGGCGCGAGCCGTGTGACCGAAGCGGCCCTGCTTGCGATATTGCGCGAGCCAGCCCGGCGCGATGGCCGCCATGGGTACAGGCGCGATGCCGAAGCTTTCGAGCCCCATGGTGCCCTTGGCCACGACATTGTCGCTCAGCAGCATCTCGAACTGGTCGCGTGTGATCGGCGCGCCGGGCATCCAGCCCGTGAGTGTCGCCAGATTTCTGGCAACGCCGTCCGGGATCGGCAGGAAGCGACAGTCGCGGCCGATCTGGTCGGCGATCCATGCATTGATTTCGCGCAGCGAGAGAATGTCCGGCCCGCCCAGCTCAAAGGTCTTGCCGCCGAATGACGCGGGGTCCACGGCAGCCATGGCGATGGCGCATGCGACATCGGTCACATGCACCGGCTGAAAGCGCGTTTCGCCGCGAATGAGCGGAACGACATGCAGGAGAGGGACGGCGGACCCGCTGGCGATCAGCCGCGCGAAACGGTTGGTGAACGCATCGTCCTGCCCGAACATGATCGAGGGGCGCAGGATCGTCGCGCCGGGGAAATCGGCGCGCACGGCTGCCTCGCCTTGCGCCTTCGTGCGCCCGTAGAGGGACCGGCTCGCCTCGTCCGCGCCGATGGCGGAAACATGCACCAGCGCCTCAAGGCCGGCCGCTGCGGCTGCCTTTGCGATGTTGCCGGCGCCAGTGACATGGGCCGCCTGCATGTTGCCCCTGAGCAGCCCGACGAGATTGACGGCCCCGGCGGCACCCTCCAGCGCCGCACTGACCTGGCCCAGGTCCGTGACATCCACCGAGACGAATTGGGTCAGGCCCATCCTGCCCAGCGTGCGGATGGCCGTGGCCCGTCGCAGCGTGCGTTGCGCGATCCGCACGGCATAGCCTTGCGACAGCAGTTCCTGCGCGACCTGGCGACCGACAAATCCGCCGCCGCCAAACAACACTATCGGCCTGTTCGTTGCGATCATCGTTCTTTCCGTCGTTCCTGCCGTCATGATGGCCGCACTCCTTGCATCAGCCGCATGAGCAAGACAACCGCGTGCGTGTTGTTTCGCATCTCAACCCGTTCATGCGCAGCCAGTCGAAGTGTGAGGCGCTGCCCGCCCGCGATTATTCCGCAGGCTGCGCGGTTTCGCCCTTCTTGCCGCCCGCCGCCATCAATTCCCGCAGCTTCCGGCTGACGGTCTGCGGCGAAGATGTGCCGCGCGCCAGCCGCCGATACAGGATCGGCACCACGAACAGCGTAATCATGGCCGCGATGCTGACGCCGAAGACGATCACCCACCCGATGGAGGATCGGGCATTGGCGCCGGCGCCGGTCGCGAGTGCGAGCGGAACCGCGCCGGCGACGGTGGCGATGGAGGTCATCAGGATCGGCCGCAGGCGCCGCACGGCGGCATCCCGGATCGCGTCCTCGATATCCCGTCCCGCGTCCCGCAACTGATTGGCGTATTCCACGATCAGGATGCCGTTCTTCACCGCCAGGCCGACCAGCATGATGATGCCGATCTGGCTAAACAGGTTGACGCTCGTGCCGGTGATGGCAAGCCCTATGATGCCGCCCGCCACGCCCAGCGGAACGGCGGAAATGATGACCAGCGGATGGATGAAGCTCTCGAATTGCGCGGCGAGCAGCAGGTAGATGATGAGCACCGTGAAGCCGAACGCGACCCAGATGGAGCTGCCGGTCTGCATGAAGCTGCGGCTCTCCCCGCGATAGCCCACTGCCAGCACTTCGGGCGACTGGCGCGCCTGCTGTTCCAGGAAATCCAGCGCACGCCCCAGCGAATAGCCCTCCGCCAAGCCACCGTTCAACGTGATGGAGCGCATCTTGTTGAAGCGACCCAGTTCCCGCGCCGTCGCTGCCTGTCTGGCCGTGACGAGGTTGGAGAGCGGCACCAGCGTTCCGCTCGCCGCGCGCACATAGACCCTTGAGAGCGACCGTTCGTCATCCCGATTGAAGGCCTCGGCCTGGAGGACGACATAATATTCCTCGCCGTCGCGCACGTAAGTCGAGGTGCGGCGCGAGCCCATCATCGTCTGGAGCGCCTGGCTGATGTCATCGACGGAAATGCCGAGGTCGCCGGCGCGCTGATGATCGATCTCGATCACCAGTTGCGGCTTGTTCTCCACATAATCGGCATCGAGATTGACGATTCCGGGATTGTCGCGAGCCGCTTCCAATATGCGGTCGCGCGCCACGGCCAGTTCGTCATAGCTCGTGCCCGCGATGACGAAACTGATCGGCTGACCGCCGCGCGCCATGCGGTTGCTGACATTGGCATTGCCGCGCACGCCGGGCAGCGTGGCCAGCCGCGCATTGACGGCCTGACTGACCTGCTGCGAGCTTTCCTCCCGCTCGTCCCAGTGGGTGAGGTAGACGACCAGATTGGAGGTATTGAAATCCTCGCCCCCGCCGCCGAAACCGCCGATGCGGCCATTCGTGCCGCGGACCGGCCGGTCATCGCCGCGCATCGAAAGCACAAGTCCTTCGACCTGGCGAAGATATTGGTCGGCCTGGGCGAAGCCGGTCCCTTCCGGGCTGCTGAGGCGGACCTGCACCACGCCCGTATCCTCGGCGGGCACAAGCTCGGAATCGAGCGTGCGAAACAGAATGGCGGCGCCCGTTATCAGCAGAGCGGCGGCCACGATGACGGGCAGCGGCCGCTTCAGCATGGCGTCCAGCAGGTGCCGATAGCCGTTTTCCGTGCGCGTCATCAGGCGCTCGACGCGCGCGGTAAGGCGGCCTCGCTTGCTGTTTTTCAGCAGTTTCGAGCACATCATCGGCGTCAGCGTCAGGGCCAGCAGGCCGGAGACGCTGAGCGCCGCGATCATCGCGACAGCCAGTTCCCGAAACAGCAGGCCGGCTTGCCCGGAAAGGAACATGACCGGCACGAACACGGCGCAGACCACCATGGTCGAGGCGATGACCGCGAAGCCGACCTGCCGCGTGCCGTAGAACGCAGCATAAAGCGGGTCTTCGCCCTGTTCGATCCGGTGATAGACGTTCTCCAGCACCACGATCGCATCGTCGACAACAAGGCCGATGGCGAGCACCAGCGCCAGCAGGGTGAGCAGGTTGATGGAATAGCCTGCCAGCCACAGCACGCCGAAGGTCGCGAGCAGGCAGATCGGCACCGTGATCATCGGGATGACCGTGGCGCGCATGCTGCCGAGGAAGAAGAAGACGACGATCGTCACCAGCAGGGCCGCTTCCAGGATCGTCACCCAGACACCTTTGATGGCTTCCTCGATGAACATCGTGCTGTCGCTGCCGATACGGATCTCGATGCCTTCCGGCAGGTTCTCGCTCAGTTCGGCGACGGCAGCCTTGGCGGCTTGCGCCACGGCAAGCGTGTTGGCGCCGGATTGGCGGACGACGCCCAGGCCCACGCCGGGCTCGCCATTGAACCGGAAGAGGGAATAGGGATTTTCCGGTCCTTCCTCCACGCGGGCGACATCGCCCAGCCGCACGAGATAGCCGTCCCCGCCACGCCCGATGATAAGTTGCGAGAAGTCCTCCGGCGTCGTGAAACCGCGCTGGACCCGCAGCGAAAGATTCTGTGCCTCCGCTTCGATGCGGCCGGCGGGAAGCTCGACATTCTGTTGCCGCAGCGCGGTTTCCACATCTCGCGGGGTGAGCTGGTAAGCGGCGAGCCGGCCGGCATCGAGCCACACGCGCATGGCGGGCTGGGCCAGCCCCAGGCCGGCGACCTGCGCCACGCCATCGATGGACGATAGCCGGTCGATGATGACGCGGGAGACATAGTCGCCGAGCTCCGTCCGGTTCCAGCCGGGCGCCATGACGCCGAAGAAGACGATCGGCTGCGCATCGGAATCGACTTTCCGCACTTCCGGGGGCAGCGCATCCACGGGTCGGTCGGCAGCGCCGCGTGCTACCCGGTCCCGCACATCGTTGGCGGCCGCGTCCACATCCCGCCCTGCCCGGAACTCGATGACGATATCCGAGACGCCGTCGCGGGAAATCGAGCTGATCGATTCGATGCCTTCGACGCCCGCGAGCCGCTGCTCCAGCGGCTGGGTGATGCGGTTCTCGATCACGCTGGCATTGGCACCCACATAGCGCGTCTCGACCGACACGATGGGCGGATCGGTATCGGGATACTCACGGACGGAGAGGTTGAGGAACCCCACAAAGCCCAGGATTGCCAGCAGCAGCGACATCACGGCCGCAACGACAGGCCGCCGGACGGAAAGGTCCGACAGGATCACGGGGAGGCTTCCGCCGGAGTCCCGCCTACTGTCGCCCTGTTCACCGGCGCCCCGTCCACTGGCGTTATGCCCAGATGCTTGGCGGCCGTGTCGGCCTCGGCGATGCGGACGGTTTGTCCCTCGGCGACCTTGATGACGCCTTCGGACACGACGAGCGCATCCTCGGGCAGGCCGCTCACCTCGATCATGCCTTCATCGCGCAGGCCGGTGCGGACCACCGCGCGCCGCACTTTGCGATCGCCATCGAGGGTGTAGACATAGCGCGTGTCGCCCTGGCTCATCACGGCGATTTCGGGCACGGCGGTCGCGGTGCGCTGGCTGGTCTCGATGTGCACCGTCAGCAGCATGCCGGGCTTGATGCGGGCGCCGGGATTGGGCAGCGTGGCGCGCACCATCACGGCCCGGCTCGCGGGATCGATCACCGGATCGATGACGCTGATGGTGCCTTCGAGCGGCGCATCGGGAAAGGCCGAGGAATAGGCGCGGATCGGCAGTCCGGGCCGCAGCGCCCCCAGCAGCGTTTCCGGCACGGTGAAATCGAGCTTGATGCGCGAAAGGTCGCTGATCGTCACAAGCGGCGTGCCGGGGTTGACGATCGCGCCTTCCGAGATGGTGCGGAGCGAAAGATGGCCGGAGAACGGCGCGCGGATGAACCGATCGTTGATCTGGGCCTGCATCCCTTCCTCGCTGGCCCGCGCCTGGCCCACTGCCGCGCGCTGCTGATCGAGGAGGGCGCGGGTCGCGAACCCTTCCTTGTAGAGGCTCTTGATCCGGTCCATCTGCAAGGCCGCTTCGGCCGCGCTCGCGCGCGCGCCCGCCAGTCCCGCCTGCTCCTGCGTATTGGAGAGAACGGCCAGCAATTGCCCCGCGCGCACATACATGCCGTCATCGAAGTGCAAACGCTCGATCCGCTCGGTGACGTTAGCCGCGAGCGTCACCTGCTCATTGGCGCGGGCGGAGCCAACCGCCTGGATCTCGTCGCGGAACACATGGGTCTTGGGGTTGGCGGCGGCTACCAGAGGCGGCTGCCTCTGCTGTTCCACCTCGGCCTCGCCGCACGCGGAGAGAAGAGCGAGACTGATCAGCAGCACGCCCGGATGAAATGGACTAAAGTGTCTTCCGGCAAACCAGCGCTGCCGGCTCGAATATTTCACTGCACCACCACCCGTTGACGGAGTTGGCGCACTTTGCCTGACTTTGTTTCAGGCAGCCAATGCTTTTTTTGCGCAGATCAAGAACTGGAGCCGCCGCGAAGACAGGCAACCGTAACGTCCGTCACCCCGCAAGGCCAAGCGCGGACCAATCCAGCACGCGGGCATCCTCACCGGCCCGCGCCGCGCCCGCCCCGGCGGGGCGCACGATCAGGGCATTGGCGCGCGCGGCCGCGCCCATGGCGGCGCTATCCTGAAAGCCGAGCGGCGTCACGATGCCGTCGGCCAATATGGCCCGGATGAAGTCCGTGCGCTTGCCCACTGCCGGCATGTCCGCGCCCAGCCGGGCGAGGCCGGCGCGGGGCAGGGGGTCGGCCGCGCCGGCAAGGTGGCGCAGGAGCGGCAGGAGGAACAGCGCGCCCGTCACCAGCGCGGAGACGGGATTGCCGGGGAGGCCGATGACGACTGCATCCCCCAGCCTGCCGACGATGAGCGGCTTGCCCGGCCGCATCGCGATCCGCCAGAAGTCGATCGCGCCGCCCGCCGCTTCCAGCGCGGGCCGCACCAGATCATGATCCCCCACCGAGGCACCGCCGGACGTGACGATCACGTCTGCGTCTCTCGCGCCGGCAAAGGCTGCGCGCATCTCGTCCAGGTCGTCCGTCACGAGGCGGTCATCCATCACCAGCCCGCCGGCCTTGGCGATCATGGCGCGCAGCATCGCGCCGTTGGAAGCCGGGAGCTGGCCCGGTCCGCAAGGCGTGCCCGGCGCAACCAGCTCATTGCCTGTGGAAAGGATCGTCACGCGCGGCCTGCGCCGCACGGTCAGCCCGGCATGGCCGGCGAGCGCGGCCAGCCCGATCTGCGCCGGACCCAATGGCGTTCCGGCATCGAGCAATCGCGCGCCCTCCGCGAAATCGCTCGCACGGGCGCGCACATGCCTGCCGGCAATGCCCGGTCCCTCGCCGGAGAGCCGAATAATGCCGCCGTCCGCCGTCACATCCTCCTGCACGACAATCGTGTCGGCGCCCGCCGGCAAGGGCGCGCCGGTGAAGATCCGCACGGTTTCGCCGGCCGCCAGCGGTGTTTCGCGCGGCAGGCTCCCTGCGGCGGATTCGCCGATGAGCGTCCACGGCCCCGGCAGGTCCGTATGGCGGATGGCATAGCCGTCCATGGCGGAAAGGTCGGTCCAGGGCTGATCGCGGGTCGCGAGCAGCGGTTCGGCAAGCCAGCGCCCCGCACTCTCGGCCAGCGGGACGGTTTCGGCCGGCAAGGGTGTCGCCAGCGCGAGCAGCCGCGCCTGCGCCTCCTCGACCGAGAGCATCGTCATGCCGTCCAGTCGCCGGACTTGCCGCCGGCCTTGGCCGTCACATGAATGTCCTTGATGGTCATGTGCTTGTCCACGGCTTTGAGCATATCGTAGAGCGTCAGCAGGGCGGCCGAGACGGCGGTGAGCGCTTCCATTTCCACGCCCGTCTTGCCCCCGGTCCTCACCGTCGCAGTGGCCGTGGCGCCGGCTTCGTCCAGCGCCAGATCGAGCGTGACGCCGGTGAGCGGCAGCGGGTGACACAGCGGGATGATCTCGCTCGTCCGCTTGGCGGCCATGATCCCGGCGATGCGCGCGGCGGCGAACACGTCGCCCTTGCTCGCACTGCCGTCAGCGATGGCGACGCGCGCCGCCTCGTTCATGTCGATGCGGCCGCTTGCGCTGGCCGTGCGCGCGGTGTCCGCCTTGGCCGAGACGTCCACCATCCGCGCGGCGCCGGCCTCGTCGGTATGGCTGAGCTTGCTCATGCGCCGACCAGAGCCCGTGTCGCCGCCTCGACATCGGCCTGCCGCATGAGCGACTCGCCGATGAGGAAGCAATTGACGCCATGCTCGGCCATCGCATCGAGATCGGCGCGCGAGGTAAGCCCGCTTTCCGCCACGAACGTGCAATCGTCCGGTGCGCTGCCGACCAGCTCATATGTCCGCGCGAAATCGACCGAGAAGTCGCGCAGGTCGCGGTTGTTCACGCCGATAAGCCGGGACTTGAGGGCCAGCGCGCGCTCCAGTTCGGAGGCATCATGCACTTCCACGAGCGCATCCATGCCAAGGCCGAGGGCTGCATCCTCGATTTCCTGCATCTGCGCGTCGGAGAGCGCCGCAACGATGATGAGGATGGCGTCCGCGCCGATCGATCGGCTCTCCAGCACTTGCCAGGGATCGACCATGAAGTCCTTGCGGATCACCGGCAGCGAGACGGCGGCGCGCGCCGCGATCAGATAATCCTCATGGCCCTGGAAATAAGGCGCATCGGTCAGCACGGAAAGGCAGGCCGCGCCGCCGGCTTCATAAGCGCGTGCATGGGCGGGGGGATCGAAATCCGCGCGAATCAGCCCCTTGGATGGCGAGGCTTTCTTGACTTCGGCGATCAGGCCATAGCCGCCCGCCTGCACCTTGGCATCCAGCGCCCGGCGGAAGCCGCGCGGCGGCGTCTGCGCCAGCGCCCGGTCATGCAGATCCACGACCTGCACCGCACGGCGGCGCGCTGCCACCTCCTCGCGCTTCGTCGCGCAGATCTCGTCGAGCTTGTTCATTTATAAGACCTCTGTGAAACCTCTCGTTTCAGAACCATCGCCCCTGAGCCGGCCAAAACTCCGCGCCTCCGTTCGCCCCGCGTCACCCCCGTTGGTCCCAGCTTCTATCCCGTTCGCCCTGCGTCACCCCATTGGCCCCCAGCTTCCACGCCGTTCGCCCTGAGCTTGTCGAAGGGCCGTCCTTCTTCTTCAAGACCCCGCGGAAAGAACAGCCCTTCGAAGATCATGGCGAAAGGGCCGCACACAACCTTGCAAGCCATAACGCTCTTCCCAAAGGCCGTCACTTATAGGCGATCCAGCAATCGAGCAGCGCGTTGGCGAGGCCGCCATCGATGGCTTCGGCGGCTTCCTCGACACCATCGGTCAAAGTCCCGGCCCTGTCGGCGATGACGAGGGCAGCGGCCGCATTGAAGAGCACCGCGTCGCGATAGGGGCCATGTTCCCCCTTCAGCAGCGCGCGCAGCTTCGCGGCATTATGGGCGGGGTCGCCGCCCCTGATCGCGTCGACGGGATGCTGGGGCAATCCGGCATCGGCTGCGCTGATCCGCCGCATGGCGACAAGGCCGTCGCCGGTCACATCCGCCACGTCATTGCCGCCGGCCAGCGAGAGTTCGTCCAGCCCTTCATCGCCGGAGATCACCATGGCGCGCTCGGTGCCGAGCTGCGCCAATGCCTCGGCATAGATCGGCACATAGGCCGGCCGAGCGATGCCGATGAGTTGGCGCGTGACGCCGGCGGGATTGGCGATCGGCCCCATGAGATTGAAGATCGTCCGCCGGCCCAGCGCCTTGCGGATCGGAGCGATACGGGCGAGCGCGGGATGATGCTTCTGCGCGAAGAGGAAGCAGATGCCCAGATCGGCAAGGCTCCGCTCGGCCGTTTCGCCCGCGCGGTCCAGATCGAGGCCGAGCGCTTCGAGCGTGTCGGCGGCGCCGGCCTTGGAGGACGCCGCGCGATTGCCATGTTTGGCGACCGGCACGCCGCACGCCGCGACGACGAGGCTGACGGCGGTGGAGACATTCAGCGTGTGATGGCCATCGCCCCCCGTGCCGCACACGTCGATGGCGCCGGGTTGCCCTTCTATCGGAATGAGCCGGGCACGCATCTCGCGAGCCGCGGCGGCGATTTCCGTTGCGGTTTCACCCCGCTCGGAAAGAGCGACGAGGAATGTAGCGATCGCCTCGTCATCCACCGTCCCATCGAGAAGGGCGGCAAAGGCGGCGGCGGCTTCGTCTTCGGCAAGCGGACCGGCGGGATCGGGCAAGGCAGTCATGGCGATTTCCTTTGCCGGCTGTCGCGCGCAAAGTCGAGGGTGGTGAAACGGGGAGCAGACTTGCCGCTCTCCGGAAGACTGTCCCGTCAGTGCACATACTTCTGTTTCAATATGGTGCGAATCGGACAGTTGTGCTTTTATCTCCCATCACTGGAGTGAGGTGAAGCAATGCTGAGACTGCTTCTGGCGGCCGTGCTGACCGTTGTAGCCGCGCCTGCACAGGCTTTGGTGGGAATTGCCATCGTTTCCGACGTTCACTTCAACGAGTGGCAACCGGAGCCGGGGCCGGATGGCACGCACCACGATGGCGGGTGGGCAAAGATTACGACGATGATCACTGGCGAGAGTTGGGGCTCTGAACGGTTTTCCCTCGGCGGCGCCAGCCCTCACCTTCGCTTCGACTGTGGTGAATTGTGCCTTCTCTCGCAGCGAGACGGAAATGTTTGGACCCTCAGCGATCCCGACGCATGGGGCTCCTACCAGAACTTTTCCATCAGCCTCACGTTCGACCGGGACATCGAAACTGACGCCAACGCAATCGCGACCGCCAATTTCGTTTCGGGCCGATATGATTGGGGTTATGGCCATCATAACGGAGTTGCGAGCGTCGCTGGCCCCGTTCAGTATATTTACGGCGTCCCCGAGCCCGCAACCTGGGCCATGATGATCGGCGGTTTTGCGCTGGCCGGCGGAGCGCTGCGGAGGCACCGGATGACCAGTCACAACCTCGCTCTCGCTGTCAGATAGTCGCCTCGCGCGTTTTCACGATGCATCTGTCCGTTGCAATCGAGTCATGAGGATATCCCAACCGGAAATGCGGGAAGGTGGCCCTTTGACAACGTCGATCAGGTGCGCCGCATCCATGTTGACGATATAGCCGTGGTTGTGGCACTGGCGGAGCGGATCACGGCGGCGCTGTAGAACGCTCTGTAAAATGAGTTGTCAGACGGCCGCCAAGTGGTTGAAATGCGGGTATAGCTCAATGGTAGAGCACTAGCCTTCCAAGCTTGTGATGCGGGTTCGATCCCCGCTACCCGCTCCACGCTTCCCTTCTCTCGATGATCGCCTCTGACTGGACAGGCTGTAGCGGACCCGTGTCGGCAGGCGGGGATCAACTGGCGGTAGCGGTCGACCTGCTGACCAGCTTGCAAATCATCTGGCGCACTTCCGAGGGTGTATCGCCGCTGACGACTTCGACATAGCCGATCCCGGCCCGGCGCAACGCTTCCTTCTTCACCGCATCGCGCGCGGCTGTCTCGGGGCTGCCGTGATGCCCTGTTCCCTGAAATTCTATCGCGTGCAGCGGCCGGCACTCCCGGTCGATAAGGAGAAGATCGACGCGCTTGGCATTGATCGCCCAGAATGCATCCTTGTCGGGACTGTATAGGATTTCCCCAACGGAAATCTGACCCATTGCGCGCCAGCCGGGGCTTTCTTCCAACAGAATGCGGTCGATACAACCCAGCAGGCGGCGTTCGGGCTTGTTCAGCAGCGCACGGGCCTTGAAATCGGCCTGCATGACGCATCGTAATTGATTGGCGGCCGAGTCCGGCGTGCTCGCGGGGACGCTTTTCAGCACCGGGATCTTTGCGGGTTTCGCGCCTTTGCGACCGGCCCAATAGGCCTTCCGGCGGGAGCGCTCCATCGCGTTGAGGTCTTTTCCACGCCGATGCCGATCGCTGCTCCGACCGCCAGAATGACGAGAAGCAGGATGGGCTGAGCAAGCAGAGCGTCGAACGTGGCCAGCATCGCGCCGGTCTAGCCGGGATGTCTGAATAAGATGTTTCGGTGGGTTCGCGACTGTCCTTGAAAATGGCCGGGGCGCGCGCTTTGCTGTCCTACTTGCCATCAAATATGCCACAACCTCACCCGCGCCATAGGCTCGCCGCTCTTTGACATCGTCAAATAATCCCGCAAAATCAAAAGCTTCGCTCGCCCTGACGCCGAAGTTTCAGACTATACATACGCGATATGTGCGAGCTTCCATAAGTTTGACCCCGAAAATGGCGGAAATCCGCGATTTCTAAGTTCACAACAAAGCGGTGGATGGGCTGGAAATGCACGATCCGGGCCCCGGAACGAGCGGAAAATTGCACTGCGGGGGGGCATGGGCTATGGGCTCGGGACGAGAGCCCCGGCGTCCGCTGATCCTCGCTGATTCGCGCCGTCGGGGCCTTGGTTTTTCACCGTTGATGAGTAGGCACCGCACATGTCCCGTCGTCGTCAGATCTATGAGGGCAAGGCGAAGATTCTTTACGAAGGTCCCGAGCCCGGCACGCTGATCCAGTATTTCAAGGACGATGCGACCGCGTTCAATGCCCAGAAGAAGGGCACGATCTCGGGCAAGGGCGTGCTCAACAACCGGATTTCCGAGCATGTCTTCACGCTGCTCGGCAATATCGGTGTGCCGACGCATTTCATCCGCCGCCTGAACATGCGTGAGCAACTTATCCGCCAGGTCGAGATCGTGCCGATCGAGGTGGTGATCCGCAATGTCGCGGCGGGATCGCTCTCGACACGCCTCGGCATCGAGGAAGGTGTGCAGCTTCCCCGGACGCTGATCGAATATTATTACAAGGACGATGCGCTCGGCGATCCGCTCATCACCGAGGAGCATATCGCCTGCTTCGGCTGGGCCAGCCAGGAAGAGATGCACGACATCGCCGACATGGCGATCCGCGTGAACGACTTCATGAGCGGTCTGTTCGCGGGCATCGGCATCCGCCTGGTCGACTTCAAGCTGGAGTTCGGCCGCATCTGGGAGAATGATTTCTCACGGGTCATCCTGGCGGACGAGATCAGCCCGGATGGGTGCCGCCTGTGGGACATGGCCACCAACGAGAAGCTGGACAAGGACCGCTTCCGTCGCGATCTGGGGGGCGAGGTCGAGGCTTATCAGGAAGTCGCGCGGCGCCTCGGGCTGCTGCCGGAAGGCCTTGAGAACGACGTGCTCGACCTGGAAAGCCATCGCAAGAAGCGCGGTAAATAATCAGCGCGGAGCGGACTAAGCGGCCGGCAGGCGAAGCCTGACAAGCAGGCCGCCCAGATCTTCGCTCTCGTCCAGGGCGACTGCGCCGCCGTAGATCTCCGCGACATCGCGCACGATGGCGAGGCCAAGGCCCGTGCCCGGCTTGCTGGTGTCGAGCCGGACGCCACGGTCGAACGTGCGCTCCCTTGCCGCCTCGGGAATGCCTGCGCCGTCATCCTCGATGAGGATGTCGACCCAGGGAGCGGCTTGCACGACCGTCACGAAGACGCTGCCGCCGCCATATTTGGCCGCGTTTTCCACCAGATTGCCCAGCAATTCATCCAGATCCTGCCGCTCGACGCGGACTACGGCCTCTCGTGAGCCGTCCCGGTCGACGCGCACGTCGGGATACAGGCGCTCGACCGCGCGCTCGACCGCTTCCAGGCTGGGCCAGACGCGGGTGCGGCTCTGCGCCGCGCCGCGCCGCCCCAACGCACGGGCGCGGGCGAGGTGGTGGTCGATCTGGCGCCGCATGGTGGCGGTCTCGCGGATGACCGTAGGGGACAGATCGGGCGCTTGCGCGGTCGCCGCGTTCATGACGACGGTCAGCGGTGTCTTGAGCGCATGGGCGAGATTGCCGGCATGGCGCCGGGCTTCCTCTGCTTGTTGCTCATTGTGCGCAAGCAGCGCGTTCAGTTCCTCGACCAGCGGTTGAATCTCGCGGGGCAGGGGTTCGGTGACGCGGGACTTCTCGCCCGCCCGCATGCGCACGATTTCCCGGCGGATGCGGCGCAGGGGACGAAGGCCGATAAAAACCTGCAAGGCGGCCAGCAGAATGAGTCCGAGGGCAAGGACGACGAAGCTGTTGATAAGCGTAACCCGCAGCGCGTGAATCTGCGCGTCCAGCCCCTCGCGCGCCTGCGCCACGATGAAAATCCACCGCGTTTCGCTGCCCGGCAGGATCACAGTGCGCGCCATCAGACGCAGTGGTTCGCCCGTGAACTGGAAGCTGTTCATGCCCTCGCCGGGGCTGTCCACCATCTGCGGTGACACCTGAAACGCCCGGTCCCACAGCGAGCGGGAGCGCCAGTCCTCATGGCCCTCGCCACTGATCTGGTAATAGAGCCCGCTGGCCGGCTCCAGAAAGCGCTGGTCAGCGAGCGGCCGGTTGAACAGCACCTCGCCGTCCGGCCCGACTTCCGCCGAGGAAATCATGGCGGTGAGCACATAGGAAAGGCCATCGTCGAAATTTCGGGTGACGGTGCTGACCAGCACGCGATCGAGCGCGAGCGCGCCGCCGAGCAGCAGCAGTGCGATCCAGATTGCCGAGATGCCGATGATCCGCCGATTGAGTGATCCTGTGCTGCGGCTGGTGGCGGGCAGCTCCGGATCGGTCTCGGGCGGCGCTTGTTCAGCCAGCGGGATCTTCCAGGCTGTAGCCCAGCCCCCTGATCGTCGAGATGACGTCCGCGCCCAGCTTCTTGCGGATGCGGGTGACGAAGACCTCAATCGTGTTGGAGTCGCGGTCGAAATCCTGATCGTAGATATGCTCGATCAGTTCCGTGCGGCTCACCACCTTGCCCTTGTGGTGCATGAGGTAGGAGAGCAGCTTGTATTCCTGCGCGGTGAGCTTCACCGGCTCGCCATTGAGCGTCACCTTGCCCGAGCGGGTGTCGAGGCGGACGCTGCCGGCTGTCAGTTCCGATGAGGCATTGCCCGACGAGCGGCGGATGAGCGCGCGAAGCCGGGCGATCAGTTCCTCGCTCTGGAAGGGCTTGGCGAGATAATCGTCGGCGCCAGCATCAAGACCGGCTACCTTGTCCGACCAGCTATCGCGTGCAGTGAGCACCAGAACCGGCACTTGCGAGCCCTCCTTGCGCCAGCGATCGAGCACGGTGAGGCCGTCGATTTCCGGCAAGCCCAGATCGAGCACGATGGCGTCGTAGCTTTCTGTCGCGCCGAGGAAATGGCCGTCCTCCCCATCGGTGGCGAGATCCACGGCGTAACCGGCGCCTTCCAGCGTGGACTTGAGCTGCGTGCCGAGAGTCGGCTCATCCTCGACGATCAGCAGACGCATGGCATTTCCTTTCCGAATGATCCGAATAATTGGGAGATCGCGAACGATCCGGCGCGGTCAGCGCGTCCGCCCGATGATATTGCCGGTCTTGCCGTCCACATCAACCCAGATGACCTTCCCGTTATGCTGGAGAAACTGCATCCGGTACACGCCTTCGCGAGGAGAAGGTGCCACGCCGACATATTTGCCCTCTGGCACGGCCCGCTCCACCCTGCGCTTGATGATGGAGAAGGGCATCACCTCACCGTCCAGCATAGCCCGGCGCGCCGTGCGCTGGTCCTCGCCCCGCGCGAAATGCTGGGCGTGAACGGGCAAGCTGGTCGCACTCAGCGCCAGCAGCCCGCCCAGCAGAAAGAAGGTCGAACGGAAATTCATGAGCAAGGCATAGCCATCAAGCATTGAACAAGCGCTGAATGTGCCATCTGTCCCCCGTTCAGGGTTCCAGCATATACTGCACGTTGAGGGAAATCGAGGTGGCGATCTCGCCCGGCTCGATCTTGGTCTGTGGCGCGCTGGTGGCAGCGACTTCCCGCATAGCCATCATCGGCATAGGCGGTGGCGTGAAACTGCCTCCCTCGGAAATGCTGACGAGCCGCGCGGTGCGATGGCCGGTCGCCTGGGCATAAAGATCGGCGCGGGTCTGCGCGGTCTTCAGCGCCTTGGTACGGGCCTGGTCGAGCAGCTTGTCGGGCTCCGCTATGCCGAAGCTGGGGCCGTTGATGTTGGTCGCTCCGGCGGAAACGAGGGAATCGACCAGTTCGCCGGCGCTGTCCAGCTTGCGAACCTGCACGGTAAGCTGATTGCTCGCTTCATAGCCGATGAAGCGGGGCCCCTCATTCTCGGTCCGGTTGCTGTAGTCATAGCGCGGGTTGAGATTGATCCCGCTGGTCTGGATATCCTTGCGCTCGATGCCGGCCTTGAGCAGTGCGCCGATCAGCTTCTCCATCTGGGCAGCATTCTGCGTCATCGCATCCTTGGCGCTCAACGCGCGGGTCTGAACGCCCGTGTTGATCGTCGCCATATCCGGCGCGCTGTTTATCGATTCGGTGACGCTCAGGGTGAGCAACGGCCCGCGAGCCTGTGTCGCCGCGCCTTGGCCCGATTGGGGCTGGGCGGAGAGAATCGCGGGAGTCATGAGCGCCGCCGTAGCAGCGAGCAGAAGAGGCAATTGACGCATTGTGCATCCTTCCGGTTGTTCATGAGGGCCATCATTGGGTCAAAAGGGCTGAACGCATCCTGACCTGTCCGGTTGCCTGCGGTTCATGTCCTGACATGTTCTTGCCCTTGCCCTTGCCCCAGCCTTCCGCATCTGTTTTAGCGCCGCGTTATGGCCCCGCCACTTCTTTCATTCGAAAATCTCGGTCTCATCCAGGGCGCCGGTTGGCTGTTCCGCGGATTGGACATCCATATCGGCGAGCGTGATCGCCTTGCGCTCATTGGCCGCAACGGCGCCGGCAAGACGACTTTGCTCAAGTTGATCGGCGGCCAGATCGAGCCGGACGAAGGTAAGCGATCGACCGTTGCCGGCACGCGGGTGGTGACGCTGGAGCAGGATCCGGACGTCACGGCCTTTGCGACCTTGCATGATTTTGCCACGGCCGGGCCGGATGCGCCGGCCCCCTATGCGGTGGAAGCGATTGCCGACCAGATCGGGATTCACCTCGCGCGGGAGGCGGCGACCGCTTCGGGCGGCGAACGGCGGCGGGCTGCCATCTGCCGTGCGCTCGCGAGCGAACCGGACATCCTGCTGCTGGACGAGCCGACCAATCATCTCGATATCGCCGCCATCGACTGGCTGGAGGACTGGCTCGGCCGCTTCAACG
>Ga0160433_100345_pt1 | contig 27468 bp, 13 predicted proteins | sample HID1972K_E0MG_FD_108235 | JGI IMG/M metagenome (GOLD analysis project Ga0160433, IMG submission 108235) | Enriched pill bug-associated microbial communities from UW Madison campus, WI, USA - HID1972K_E0 MG | ecosystem: Host-associated > Arthropoda: Insects > Digestive system > Unclassified ...
AATGAGTTCTGCGATGGAACGTCGCAACGCCGCCACCACTGAGATCGATACGCTCTCAACGCACGATATGCTGGCGATGATCAACAGGGAAGATAAACAGGTCACCGATGCCATTGCCGCCTGCCTGCCGGACATTACCCGTTTGGTGGACAACGCGACAGCGACCCTCAGCCGGGGCGGGCGAGTTGTGCTGGCGGGCGCGGGCGCGTCAGGCCGTACCGCGGTGCTGACCGCCGGAGAATTTGCGCCGGATAACAAACACTCGCTGATGGCGCTGATAGCCGGTGGGATGCAGTCGATGGTCCAGACTTCAGAGCAGGCCGCCAGCGATTACGATCGGGGGGTGAAAGACCTCGAAACTATCGCCTTTAGCAACAATGATATGTTGATTGGCCTGAGCGTGAGCGGCAAAACGCCGTGGGTGTGGGGCGCACTGCGCCATGCGTGGTCGCTCGGTGCACGGGTGGCGATAATCACTCAAGACGCCAGCAGCGAAGCGGCGCAGTTGGCGGATATCGCCATCGTGCCAGACACCGGGCCGGAAGTGGTGGCCGGGTATAACAACCCGAAGGCGCATCTGGCACAGAAGCAGGTTCTCACCATGCTGACCACCGGCATTGCCATTCGCAGCGGGCGCGTATTCAGCAATTTACGTGTCGATGTGCCGGCCAGCACCACCCGCTGGCAGGAGCGACAGATTGCGATAGTCATGGACGTTTCGGGATGTCCGCGGGCGCAGGCGAAAGTGGCGTTGGCAAACAGTAATAACCACTGCCGCACCGCTATTCTTAGCATTCTGTCCGGGCTGGACGCTTGGCGTGCACGTGAGTTGCTCAGCGACAATAACGACAATCTGCGCCTCGCGTTGCAGGACGCGAAACAGATGCATCTTAATAACGCCTGATCTCTGTTCCGGCGACGATTTATCGGTCACCGTCGCCGGACACTTTCATTGCTTTTTGTCCCAGCAGATCCGATTGCGACCGTCGCGTTTCGCCTGGTACAACTGCTTATCAGCAAATTCCATCAACGTTTCCAGGGACATGCCAGGGTGCCATTGTGCCAATCCCTGACTGATCGTAACGCGTGGCGAAACCGTGGAACCTTTGTGCGCAATGCGTGCATTGGCCAGCGCGTGCTGGATACGTTTGGCGATGCTCAATGCGCTGCCCAGCCCGTCACAGGTCGCCAGCACCACGAACTCTTCACCACCAAAACGGAAGGCGGCATCGCTGTCCTTGCGAAGCGATTGTTCAATGCAGCGCGAGACCCGAATCAGGCATTTATCGCCCTCAATGTGCCCGTAAAGATCGTTGTACTGCTTGAAAAAATCGATATCCAGTACGATCAGAAACAGCGATTTTTTGCCGTGAGACAGGGCGCGGGTACTGCGGGTAAAAAACTCGCCCAGACTGTGGCGGTTGTAAAGCCCGGTGAGGGTGTCGTAGTTAGCAAGCCGGAGTAACTTTTTGATCAGGAGATTTTTTTCATACTCACTGCGCTGGGTGCGCAGATAGGATTCGATCAGAATGTAGCGCGCCGAAAGCACCACCATCAGGATGATGATCGCCGCGATGCCCTGCAACAGCGTGAATTTCATCGGCGAGAACACCTCGCCCAAAATTACCGTAGCGATGATCGGCGCGATAAACAGGCTCAGTAGCCTGGCAGAGATATAAAAGGTGATGGTCGCTGGTAGCAGGACGATCACCAGCGCCACCATCGCGATAGTGGGCTGCTGAAAATCATTCAGCAAATGAAAGAAAATAACGGACCAGAAGGCACTGAAGATAAGCACGATCGCGGGCAGGCATTTCTGGTACAGCCCTTCGTTGATGCGGTCATGCAATCGCAAAGCGAACAGCGCGTTGATCATTGAAAAGCCAATGATGCCGTAGAGGGGGAGAGTGTAATTTTCAGCATCGAGCGGAATTGACGCCCCGCCAAAAACCCGCAGCACGAGCCACAGACAGCAAATAATATTCAGGCACAAAAACCAGAGGTAACCCTTCACGCTGGCGATGGCCACTTCTCCGGTGTTGTGCTTGATATCCATGAAATCACTCCAGTTTTGACTACATTTAATGATAGTAGATACCTTCCACCTGCTCCAATCAGCGGCGTAAAACCCTCCTCAACGCACAACGCGACGGCAGAAGACTCTGCTGGGAGTTTGTGTTTCGACGATTAACTCTATCGTAACGAATTGCAGTATTTTTTCACATTTCAGAAGGCCGATTCAAACATCGTGTACTACTTTTACAAAAAGTAACTGTCCTGCCTTTTTGCTTGCCTAAGCCCTGTTTTATTTAACTGCTTGATTTTTCATGGAATGCGTATGAACAGAATTTACCGTTTGGTCTGGAGTCATGTGGCGGGTGCGTTCGTGCCTGCGGCTGAATTTACTACTGGGAAAAAGGGAAAATCCCCTCGTTCCGCGCAGCGTAAGCTTTTGCTTAATGGGATATTATTAGCCATTAGCTTGTCCGGATTTGCGCATGCCGAGGATGTCCAATGGGCGCAGGATTATCCTACATACTTATTTGATACGTCGCCGGGTGCCAATTTTGATGAGATCATCAACACCGGGACCGCCTACACCATTGATGTAAACCCTGGCACGCATAATTTCCCCGCAGGTACGACGCTGAATATTGTTGGCGCCATCCCAACATTTCCTGGATATACCAACAATGGCGTAAACAGTACGTCAGTGGCGGCGAGAGATGCGCTGCCAGCGGGAGTGGGTAATCGTATTATTGCTATTAGCGCGACCGATTCCAACGGTAACATCACGCCTATCACGGCGGACAATATCGCCAACTATACCTACTCACCTAACCCTGCTAACCCGCAGCAAAATCAGGAATTTAACGTTGAGGTTCCGGGGCTTACGGGCAGCTACGAAGTGGTTAGCGTTTATAACTCCAGCTCATTCACCTCTGCGGATGATGTCGCGGTAGGGAATTTGCAAATACCTGTCTACGATCCTGATTCGGTACGCATTCTAAATGACGTGGGCATCGCCTATGTCAGCGAAGGTGGCGGAACGGCCAATATCAACGTCGGGGCTAATACGTCGAGTGACACGCTAATTTCAGCGGCGGCCAATACCCTCGATCTACTGGCGAAAAATTCAACACTCGCCTTTGTGGCAGCAGACAGTGGCAATGCAGGCGCAGCGAACTGGCAATCCGATAACTATATCCACTTCCGTCCGGCGGCGGTCATCGCCAATCAGTCAAGCCAAACCAGCGTGCAAAGTACCCAATATAACTACAGCCTGACTCTGCCGCAGTATCAGGAGATTGGTAATACTGGACGCGTTATTCAGCTTGCCGATAAAGAATTTACCATCGAATCGTCTGCTGATATTGCTGAGGTGAACGATTACCTGATTGGCCAAGGGGATTATGCCGGTCGGCCGCAGGTACAGTACTGGCTAATGGCAGGCGCATCGGTGGAAGGCAGCGATCCGATAACCTCCACCGTAGAAGCGCAAACGACCTACAACAATATTATTTCTGGTTTGTTGGGCCAGGCGGAAAGCACCACCATCAACGTAAATTATAACGTCTGGAATGATTTAGGTGCGCACACCAATAACGCGACGTTAGATACCGGCAATCTGCGGGTCATTTATGCTACCGGGGAGAATGCCAGCGGCACGGTGACCGCTGAAGGAAGCCTGGCGGTTGATGGCGCGACGGCGGTGATGGAAGCCGATCGCGGGGCGCTTATCACCAACAACGGGGCGATCAATGCCTGGAGCAGCAGCGGGAGTAGCCCGCTAACGAATGGCATGCGAGTCGACGATGCGACGGCCATCAACAATGGGGTTATCAACGCCGGGCTGTTCCTCGAAAAAGACGACAGCAATAGGAATGTGAATAACAGTAGCGGGGCGGCGGCCATCCTTGGGTTGGGGGACAGCACCATCACCAACAATGGGCACATCAACGTGGCCATTACCGATATGGCAACCCACAACGCCTACGGAATTGCCGCCGGGAATACATCCGATGTCATCAACGCCCAAGGGGCCACCATTGCGATTGTCGGCAACGTTAACAATACCGATGGTAAAGGCGGCGCGTATGGTGTCATGACCGCTGAGGATGCCAACTTCACCAACCAGGGGGCAATGTATGTCGGCAGCACTCCGGTTACGGATGGCACAGCCCCTACGGCGGCTAATCTGGCGGGAAGTGGCAGTCTGACTGCGGCGATTGCCTCTCTTGGCGATGGCACGTTGCTCAATGAGACGACCGGGACAATCACGCTGATGGAAAACACCCGTAACGCGGCGGGGATCCTGGTCAACGGTGGGGGAGCCACGGTCACCAACAACGGTGAGATTAACGTGCTCGGCAAGCTGGTAAATGATTCTGCGGCTGCCAACTACGGCATGTACGTCAAAGACAATACTGGCGTCGTCACCAATAACGGCGATATTCAGGTCGACGGGGATAACAATATAGCGTTGCGCGTACTGGCTCAGGATGCTAACGCGCAAATGACCTCCACCAGTGGCAGCTCAATTATCGTCGGGTCACAAGGCGATCTGGGCGGGACGGATGAAAACCCGTATGCCTATCGCAACTATGCGCTTTACGCCGAGGGGCTTAACGGCAACGCTGCGACGGTGCAGTTCGATTCCGCGGTACGACTGCTTGCAGCCGGAGCCATCGGGGTACATGCGCGCGGCGATGCGACGATCAACATCGGCGCGCCCGCCTCGTTAACCTTTGAAAACAGCGACCAGATTGGCTACTACGCCTGGGGGCAGGGGGCGAGTGTCAACCTCGCCAACCCGACGATTACCGATGCCGGACAGGCCAAATCTATCCTGTTCGCCGTCGATAACGGAGCGACCTTCACCGGGGCGACGACGGGCGGTAACTATAATCTGACGGTCTCGGGTGTTGGCTCGACCGGGGTCTTCGCTAACGGGGTCGATACGCTCAATGGCTCGGTGGCGACCAATATGACCACCGGCAACGCACAGATTAATGTCAGCGGTGAAAATGCGGTTGGGGTAAAAGTCACCGGCGGTGCGGTGGGGACGATCAGCAACGGTGCGATAAACCTGACGGGCGATAACACCACCGCGGTACAGGTGGATGGGCGTAATTACAGTATCAATGGCGATATCGGCGATGACGATGAGGCCCTTGATACGACGGTGACTTCCGACGCAAACATCGCGTCAACGGCCGGGCAAAGCGGCATCACCGGATACAATGTCTCGCATAAAGGCGACTTGTTGATCAATAGCGGGGCGGACATCACGCTGGAGGGTAACGCCAGTACCGGGGTATTGCTGCATGATGGCGGGATTGCCACAGTGGGTTCCAATGTCAGCGTCGCTGGCACGGATAACATTGGCGTCGATATCCAGAATGCGGGTGAATTGACCAATAACGGCGTGATCAGCGTCTCAGGAGCCACGGGCAGCGGGAACGTAGGCGTTCGGGTCCAGGGTGCCGGGGCAATCGTCAATCAGCTGGGAGAGGTTTCGGCTGACGGTGGATTGGCGGCGGTGCAACTCACCGGGGTGGGGGCTAACCTGACCGTCAACGGTACAGGCAACCATATCAGTGCCAGCGGGGGGGCTGACGGGGTACTCATCGACAGCACCGGCGCGTCCTCTTTTAATGCCAGCAACACCATCATTGATATCACTGACAGCGGCGCGGGCATTAATAACAACGCCAATGCCAGCAGCATTAACCTGAGCAATGTCACCGTCAACGCCGACGACGGCCCGGCTATTCGTACCGCGGTGACCTTTGCTGCGGAGGGGACGGGGAACGTACTGAATGTCAGCGGCAGCGGCGGTGGGTTTGCCTTTATGCAGGCGGACGGTTCCGCGACGACGGGTGATCTGACCGTTGGGACCGGCTATACCATCAATGGTATCGGGAACGGCAGTCGGGGGATCCTCGCCCGAACCAGTGGTAAGGTGACGTCTGGGACCAATATCACCATGGCGAGCGGTGCCGGTGCGGCCATCGAGGCAACGAATGCGTCCAGCCTGACCAATAACGGTATCATTGCAACCAGTAGCGATACGGGCAGCACGATTCTTGCACAAAATACCGGGGCGTTTACGAACACCAATTCCATCACCTCCAGCAGTACCAGCAACAGCCAGTCGCTTATCGACCTCAGCGGTGACATCGGCGCCCGCAACATCAATAACAGCGGGACCATCACCAGCAACAGCCAGAACGCGACCGTCATTGACGCCACGGGCAGCGCCAATAATACCCTCACCAACACCGGCATTCTGCAAGCGGCAAGCAGTACGGCGAAAGTGATCGCCCTCGGCAGTGGCAATGACCGCGTGACGCTATCTGCTAACGCGCAGCAAACGCAGGGGGAAATTCTGATGGGTAGCGGCAGTGACCAGTTTAACTGGAGCGGCGGCAGCCTGGCGGGGGGCGTTACGTTTGAAGGTGCAGATGGACAAGATCGGGCGACTGTCGAAAATGTCGATATTGCCGACACCACACATATCCTGAGCGAAGGGGGCAGCGGTAGCACGCTGACCTTTACCAATATCGTGGGGAATATAGGCTCGCTGGCGGCTGACAATCTCAGTACTGGCACCAATATCGGTACCGGCTGGAGTACGCTGACGCTCACTGGCGCGACCACCGATATGCGGGTGGTAAACGATCTTACGCTGTCCGGTACGCCGGTCATTAATGTCAACAACGGCGCAACGCTTCGCGCAGGCAACAGTGCTTCGCAAACCGGTGTTTCTACCCTTCAAAATTACAATATCACCACGGTGGGCAGTGATAGCCTGGTCTCGTTCGATGGCAACCAGGACCAGGTCTACAGCGGGGTTATCTCTGGCTCTGGCGGCATGGAGCGCACTGGCGGTAGAAAAACGACACTGTTGGGGGATAACACTTACACCGGCAACACGCTAATCGGCGGTGATGCTGAACTGAGCCTCGGCAACGGCGGCACGGTGGGGAGCCTCTCGGAACAGACCAACATCACGGATAACGGCCTTCTGACGGTAAACCATTCTGATGCGGTGACGTTGAACGGCGTGATTTCGGGCAGTGGCCGTTTTCATCAGACCGGAACGGGTATCACGCGTCTGGGCGGTGCAAACAGTTATTCCGGCGGAACAGATGTTCAGCATGGCACGCTGCTGGTTAACGGCGTGCAGAGTGGCACCGGCCTGACGACAGTGAACAGCGGTAGCACGCTCGGCGGGTTTGGTACGCTGGGTGGGGATGTGGTGTTCGAGGGGGGGACAACCCTGAAACCCGGCGATGATGCACGGGGCAATGGTACCGGCATCTTAACCGTTAAGGGTAATCTGACCCTGGCGGGGGATACCAACAGCCAGTTCCAGTTGGGTGAGGCTTATACCCCAGGCGGCGCATTAAATGATCTGGTGGATGTCGAGGGCGATTTAACGCTCGATGGCAAGCTGAATGTGTCACTGACCAACGGGGGGAGTTTCCTGCCAGGGGTTTATCGCCTGTTTAACTACGGCGGCTCGCTGACCAATAACACCCTGGAGATTGCGTCTCTCCCCCCTAATGACGCCGAGAACTATGGCGTTCAGACCAACATCAATAACCAGGTTAACCTGGTGCTGAACTTTATTAATCCGTCCAACCAGTTGCAATTCTGGGATGGCGATCTGAACGGCAGTAACCACGGCGATGGTTCAAGCGGCAATGGCCAGATCGAAGGGGGGTTTGGTTACTGGACGGCGTTAATTTCCGGTACAAGTAATAACTGGACGCAGCAGAATGGCGTAGGTAACGCGCCTTGGGCACAAGCGTCGTTTGCGGTATTCCAGGGGGCATCGAACACGGTGCTGGTGAGTAACATCTTTGGCGATGTGATCACCTCGGGAATGCAGTTCACCACCGACGGCTATATCCTCAAAACGGATCCAGATTTCGTGGATTCGCAATTACGTTTTGTGGCGACCAATCCTCCGACCGTCTTTACACCGGACAACAGCTATGAGGCGCAAGGGGCGACCCATGCCGACAGCTATTTCGCCATACGCGTTGGGGATGGCGCTACCGGGGCTGATGTTACGACGACAATTGACGTTGATCTGGTGCAAAACGATTTAGCCGACGGCAATATTCGTCTGTTGAAAACCGATCCGGGTCGCCTGATTTTGACCGGAAATAACCTGTTTACCGGCGGGGTTGAAGTCTGGAACGGCACGCTGAATATCAATAATGACAACGCGCTCGGGGCGGCCACCAATTCCGTATTGCTGAAAAACGGTGCGACCTTCCAGGCTGGGGCAGATTTAACCACTTCTCGTCTGTTCTTCGTCGATGGCACTGGCGGCGGCACCTTCGATACCTACGGTAGCGTCTTCACGCCAACCGGCGTGATTGGCGGCGACGGGCCGTTGACCATTGAAGACACTTCTGCCGGAACCGGTGCGGGCCAGCTGGTGCTGAACACCGCCAATACGTATCTCGGTGATACGCTCGTCAACGGTAAAAATGGCACCGGGACGCTGGATGTGAACGTGAATGCCACGGGCGCGTTTGGCAAACAGAACAGCACGGTGACGCTCAACGACGATGCGCGGGTGAACTTCCGCAGCAGCGCCAACGCGCAGACGCACACCTTTGATGTCGATGGGGCGACGCTGAGCTTCAATGACAGCGCCAGTGCGGGCCAGAGCACCATTGGCCTGACTGACGGCACCGCCCGATTCACCGGCAGCAGTACTGCGGGCAGCGCGAAAATTAACGTCGATGCCGACTCACAAATGTTGATGTCCGGCAGCGCCGACGGCGGCACCAGCGTGATCACCAACAGCGGTATCGTGGGCTTTGCAGGCAATGCGCAGGCGGCGAATGCCCGTATCGCTAACCAGAGCGGAGCCAATGTCAGTCTCGCGGATTCCGCGGGGAAAACCGCCGTCGGTTCTCTCTCCGGGGCTGGCTCTGTGACGCTGGGGAATAAAACCCTCAGCGAAGGGAATCTCAACCTCAACGACACCATCAGCGGCCTGATTTCGGGCGTTGGCGGCGGGCTGGAGAAAGTGGGCACCGGCATTCTGACGCTGACTGCCGACAACACGTTCACCGGCGCGACCTCGGTGATGAAAGGCGTCCTGCTGATTAACGGCGACCAGAGCGCGGCCACCGGGGCGACCAGCGTGGCCAGCAACGCGACGCTGGGCGGGGAAGGGACCCTTGGGGCCAACGTCAATGTGGCGGACAACGGCCATCTGACGCCGGGCAAAGACCTGAACAGTGTCGGCGTGCTGACCATGAACAATCTGACACTCGCCAACAACGCGCAGCTCGATTTCCAGTTCGGTAAAGCAAACGTGCCGGACGCCAACGATCCGCTGAACGATCTGCTGGTCGTCAACGGCGATCTAACCCTCGACGGCAGGCTGAACATCACCCAGACGCCGGGCGGCAAGTTTGACGTCGGTGTGTACCGCGTCATCAATTACAGCGGTGACCTGATCAACAACAGCCTGCTGCTGGGCAACGTGCCGGACGCGGCGAATCAGTTGTATGTCCAGACCTCGGTGGCGAATCAGGTTAACCTGGTCAACACCAGCGGCCTGCAACTGAACTTCTGGGATGGCACCGGTGGGATCAATGGCATCCTGAAAAACAACGGCAGAATTGATGGCGGGGACGGTGTCTGGCAGAACAGCGGCGGTAACGACAACTGGTCTACCGATCAGACCGATCCTGACGGCACTATCAATGCGCCGTTCAGCGATGGCGCGTTTGCGGTATTCAGCGGCAGAAAAGGTAACGTCACCGTCGATAACAGCCTCGGCGAGGTGCTGATCAGCGGGGCGCAGTTCACCAGCAACGGCTACGTGATTAACGACGGGGTAATCACCACCAACACCGCCGATACGGTGATCCGTGTCGGCGATGGCACCGCGCTTGGCAAGCTCTACACTGCCACCATTAATTCGCAAATTACCGGCAGCGGTGGCATCGACAAAACGGACCTCGGGACCTTAGTGCTGAACGGCAACAACAGCTATCGCGGCGGCACCACCGTCGGCGGCGGCGTGTTGCAGATCAGTGGCGACCAGAATCTCGGCGCGGCAGACACCGGTATCACCCTGAACGGCGGGACCTTCCGCTACGGTGACGCGTTTGATACTCAACGTGCGTGGACGCTCAGCGGCGACGGCGGCACCATCGACACCAACGGCAATGACGTTTCCCTGCTGTCGGGCATCAGCGGTAGTGGCGGCTTAACCAAAGCGGGCGACGGCACCCTGACCCTGACGCAGGACAGCAGCTACACCGGCCTGACGACGATCCGCAACGGTACGTTGCAGCTTGGCAACGGCGGCAGCACTGGCAGCGCCACTGGCAATATTCTCAACCTCGATACGCTGGTGGTGAACCGCAATAACACCGTTGACCTCGACGGCGTAATTACCGGGACGGGTGATTTTATCCAGCGCGGCAGCGGCACCACGGTGCTGAACGGGCTGAATAACTGGACCGGCTACACGCTGGTGGAAAAAGGCACATTACTGGCGGGCGGTATCGGGCGACTGAGCGCTAAATCAAGCCATATTGTCAGTGCGAATGCGACCCTGGATACCGGTGGACGCAATCAGACCGTGGCGAATCTGGTCAACCAGGGCACGGTGAATCTGCGTGGCGGCAACGTCGGTTCGACACTGACCGTGAATGGTGATTACGTCGGGATGGACGGCACGCTGAAAATCGCCGCCCAGCAGCACAGTCCGGGCGTGGCCGATAAGCTGGTGATCAACGGCGGAACGGCGACGGGCACCACGCGCCTCGACATCGATGTCAGCCAGCTTGGCGAGCCGACCACTGGCGACGGCATCATGGTGGTTCAGGCACGAAACGGCGCGACCACCACCGCGCAAACCACCAAAGACGCCTTTAACATCGGCAGCAGCCGACTGGTGGCCGGTGCGTGGCAGTACCAATTGTTCGCCGGGAATGCGAGCGGGGCCGGGGAAGACTGGTTCCTGCGCGCGGGCTACAACCCGGTGGTACCGGGCTTTAACAGCGTGGCATCGATTGTTCGCCAGGCCGATTTGTTCGTGCTCGGCACCCTGCATCAGCGCGTGGGTGACGAACAGCCGTGGCGCGCCGATGTTCCGGCTGACGGCGAAAGTCGCTTCTGGGCACGCTATCTGACCAAAACCGTCGATCAGCACCTGGACGACGCGACCAGCAGCCAAAGCCATTCGCAGTACGACGGGATGCAGATGGGCGTCGACCTGTGGCAGAACGACAAATGGCGCACCGGGGTTTACACCACCATTATGGACACCGACAGCTCGGTCAGTGGTAATACCGGCATGGGCGGCGGCTCGGCGTACAACTCAACGCTCTCCACTTACGTTGGCGGCTACGCAACCTGGACCGATACCAACGGTTTCTATGTTGATAATGTGTTGCAGTATGGTTACCATTCGGTCGATCTGAAAAACCTAAGCGATAGTCAGACTTACCATCCGGATGGCAACACCGTGACTGCGTCAGTCGAAGTGGGTAAACCGTGGCAGATTGGCAGTAGCAACTGGGCCATCGAGCCGCAGGCGCAGCTGGTCTGGCAGTGGAGCAACTTTGATGATGTGACGCTGAACGACGGAGCCAATACCCATGTGGGTATCGATGCCGACAGCGCGGTGATTGGGCGTCTCGGTGCGCGTCTGACCGCGGATTACGACACCAACATCGGCAAAGTGAAACCGTACGTGCGGGTGAACTACTGGCAGGAGCTGTCAGGTGGCGATGATTCGGTGACCTATCGCAACGGCGCGAACAGCAACGGCAAAACGACCCTGAGCGCCAGTCAGCAATACAGCGCCACGGAAGCCGCGGTGGGGGCGACCTGGACTGTCACCAATGACGTGCAGGCATATACGGAAGTCGGGCGTACCTGGGACAACGGCGATAAATCGAGCGTGGATGCTAATCTGTCCGCCTCGGTGGGGATGAAAATCCGCTTCTAAGGTGTCTTGAATAAGCCTAAGGCTGGTCTATGCTCAAATCAGAGCAGGCCAGCCTTTTGCTTTTGTGCTCTGAATAATAACGATAATTTTTACTTCTGCGGGTGTTGATTATGAACAGGATGCGGCATGTTTTACTGGCGTGGCTTTCGCTGTTGCTTGCTTTTCCGTTATTCGCCGCTGAACCCCGGCAGCAGCCGACGGATCAAGAGCGGGCCAGGACGGTCTATATTTTTCACCAGCCTATCGTCATGCTTCAGGCAAAGTTTGGCCTCAGCACGCCGGAAGAGCGCGTGCTGCGCATTCGCAATACCCTACGGGCATTTACCCATGATGACGTCAGCAAGCCGCTGACCGTTGAACCCATCACCCGCTATAACCAGCCCGCACGCCTGTTCCTGATGAACGGCAAACCTATCATGTTACTGAGCCAGGCTGATCTGGATGAAGGGGATGATTTAACCCTCGATCAGGCTGCCCAACGCGTGCTGGCGCGCATGGAGCGGCAACGCACGGCGCTAAGCGACCAATACAACGCCGGATATCTGTTGCTGGCGGCGTTGAAAACCCTGGCGGGGGCGTTGGCGGTGGCATTGTTGTGCTACGGCGCGTACCGCACCTGGCGCTGGGTAAGACGTTACAACCTGATGATGCTGCTGGAAAAGCGCGGCATTATTCCCATTAGCTGGCGGCGCTTTTTAGGGGCGATTGAATCGAAGCTGTACGGCCTGCTGATGATCCTGGTGTCGCTGGTGGCGGTGTACCTGTGGCTCGGCTGGGCATTCGGCCTGTTTCCCTGGACGCGGGTCTGGGGAGAATCGCTTGGCGACTGGACGTACCGGGTGCTGCAAAAAATCACGCTGTCGATGGCCTCAGCGATGCCCGGCTTGCTTATCGTTTTGATTATCTTCCTGATTACGTCATTTATTATTAAATTATTGAAGGTTTTACTTAACCAGGTGGCGGCGGGTAAAGTGCAGCTCCCTGGTTTACATCCGGAAACGGTTGGCACTACGCGCAAACTGATTTCGGTCATGGTCTGGTTATTCGCTCTCTCTGCCGCATACCCCTTCTTGCCTGGCGCAAACTCGCTGGCGTTTAAAGGGATCAGCGTCTTCTTCGGCCTGATGCTGACGCTCGGATCGGCGGGCGTGATGAACCATGCTATGAGCGGGCTGGTGCTTATCTACTCCCGCGCATTACGCAAAGGTGACATTATCCGAATTGCAGACAATGAAGGTCAGGTCAGCGAAATCGGGTTGCTGGCCACCAAAATCATCACCCGCGAAAACTACGTCGTGACGGTGCCCAACGCGGTGGTGGTCAGTGGCAAAATTACTAACCTCAGCGCGCAAAATCCGGGTGGCGGGGTGAATCTCACTACTGGCGTTACCATCGGCTATGACACGCCGTGGCGACAGGTGCATGCGATGCTGGAGCTGGCGGCCCGTCGGACCGATGGGATCGTTGATCATGCCGAGGCACCGTTGGTACGCCAGCTCAGCCTGATGGACTGGTATATCTCCTACGAACTTCAGGTACGCCTGGTGCCGGGCACGTCGCTGGCGGTGGCGCGTAACGCGCTGCACAGCAACATTCAGGACGTATTTAACGAATTTGGCGTGCAAATTATGTCGCCGAATTTCGTGCTGCAACCGGAAGAGGCAGTGATGGTGGCGAAAGAGAATTGGTACGCAGCGCCTGCGACGCAGCCGGGTAGGCCGGAAGCATGATGCGGCGAAAACTGGCCGCGCTGGGGCTGCTGTTTACCAGCCTCCACAGCGTTGCCGCGGGCATGCTCGACCCGCAGGACGGGATGCTCGATATGAGCGACTACCTGCGCGATAACAAGTATGGCTTCCTGCCGATTCCGGTGCTGATAACCGAACCGGCGATTGGTTACGGTGGCGGGTTGTTCGGCCTGTTTTTACACGGTAAAGGCTCGATGGACGGCGATCGCTTTATTCCGCCAAACCTGTCGGCGTTTGGCGGCGGTGCCACTGAAAATGGCAGCTGGTTTGTCGGCGGGGGTCATCGACACACCTGGAATAACGATCACATCCGCTACATGGTCGGATTGGGTTACGCCAATATCAACCTCGATATTTACAGCGGAGATGTGCTGGGATTCGGTAAAAATAAGGCAATTAGCACGAATACTAAAGGCTACGGTGGCCTGCAAAAGTTACAGTTTCGCGTAGGTGATTCCCCTGTTTTTCTCGGTGTGACGCAATTTTATGCGCACACGGAAATTTCCGCGGATGACAACAAGGTGGTCAACTATGCCTGGCAGCGCCTTTTTGGCAAAGAAAGCACCTCTTCGGCGCTTGGACTGCTGGCGGAATATGACACAACGGACAATTTTTTCTATCCTCACAAGGGGTTGTCATTAAGCGCTGAGTACCGCTTTTACACCTCGTTTTTGGGCGGGGATTACCGCTACAACCAGCTGACGCTGGACGGTAAATACTTCTTGCCGTTAAGCCCAACGGTGACGCTGGGGCTGGCAGGTAACTATCAGGCGCTGACCCACAGCGACCGACATCTGCCGCCGATGTCACGACCGGATATTAATCTGCGGGGTATTTCGCGCTATCGCTATCAGGGCGATTACGTGGCGACCGCGCAAACTCAGCTTGCCTGGCAGGTTACACCGCGCTGGATCCTCCAAGGATTTGTCGGTGCGGGCAGTGCCGCCAATGATAATAATGATTTGTTCAGTACCAGCGAAGTGGGCTGGGGAACAGGCGTTCGCTATCTGATAGCCCGAAAATACGGGCTGTATACCGGGGTCGATGTTGCCTTTAGTGATGGCGAACAGGCGGTCTATTTTAATGTCGGCTCTGGGCTGTAACCGGGGCAAGGCACAATTGAGAATACGATGATGAAATGGAGTCAAACTCTGGTCCCTCTGCTGCTGATTTCCGGCGCAGCCTGTGGGGCAACTACGCCTCCGACTGATGCGAGCGGCAGCACCGACAGTTCGCTCAGCACCGAGGATTCGTCCTCCAGCGACAGCATGTTCCCTATCTGGGGCGACGAGGCGCGCGCGCGCGGATACTCCATTCCGCTGCCGTTTGGGGTCAACGTCAGCTACATGAACATGCGTCAGAACATCAACGTCGACAGCATCTCGCTCACCGGGCTGAGCCTCGGCGGACACATGCTCCCCGATGACATGTTCGATATTGGCATCGGCGATACCCGCCAGCGCAGCGAAACAGAAAACCTGCGCCTGGACATGTGGGTCTTCCCGTTCCTTAACGTCTACGGCATTCTCGGCCACACCAAAGGCTCGTCGGTGTCGAATATCTCCGTGGATTCTGACCCGTCGCGCTACGATGCGGGCACCATTTTGCACCCGAACGCGGATCATGTTATTTCCCAGGCGGTGCACGCCGGATATGAGAGCGGGGCGCTGCAGGATCTCGACTTCAAGCTGAACTTCGAAGGCACCACCTACGGGGCCGGTGTGACGCTGGCGGGCGGCTATGGCAACTGGTTCACCATCCTCGATACTAACTACACCCAGACCAGTTTCGATATTCTCGACGGAAAAATCTCTGCGCTTACCGTGTCGCCTCGTGTAGGCTATCGCTTTGAGTTTCAGGGCATTTCCGGGCCGTCGCACCTCAGTCTGTGGGTCGGCAGCATGTATCAGGACGTTCAGCAGGAATTTAAGGGCAACCTTTCCGACCTGAATCTGCCGTCAGCGCTGGACAGTGTGGTCGAAAACGGGCGCTTTGACGTGAAACAGCATCTGACATCACCGTGGAACATGCTGCTGGGCGCGCAGTACGAAATCACCAAGAATTTCAACGTCCTGACCGAATTTGGTTTTAACGATCGTAATAGCTTCTTTGTCGCGGGTGAATATCGCTTCTGATGAACAGATGGGTAGCAGTGCTGGCGGGTATGGTGTGCGCAGGAATGGCGACGCCAGCCATGGCCGAAATCAGTCAGCAGTCGATTGATGATTTCCTGGGAAAGCTCGGTGCCGATAACCAATACGACCCCAGCAAAGGCATCGACTGGAGCGTGCTGCCGGGACCGTTTTATACCCCGGAGCTAAAGCTCGGACTCGGCACGGCGGTCGCGGGGATTTACCGTTTGGATCCCAACGACAAAAAGACCCAGAATTCGTCTATCTCTTTCACCGGGTTCGTCAGTACCAGCGGTGCGCTGGGCCTTGGGCTGCATAACTATACTTTCTTCACCGATGACCGCTGGCGTCTGTTTGTTGACGGCAGCATCGCCAAAGTCCCGACCAAATTTTGGGGCGTAGGCTACGATGCGGCGCAGGGCAGTTCGCAGAATTACGACGATCACTCAATCCAGTTGCATCCACAGTTGATGCGTCAGATTGCGGATAATCTGTATCTTGGCGTCGGCTGGGACTTCTCTTCGATGAACGCGAACGTGGACGACAGAACGCCAGGCGATGAGTTCTCGCTGTATACGGATGAAACCAATCCGCTCAGTTCCGGGGCCACCGTCAGCGTGAACTACGATTCGCGCGACGTCATCACCCAGCCTCACCACGGGCAGTACATCAGTGTGGAATACAGTTATTTCGACCCGACGTTGGGGTCGGATACGCACTTCACCGCGACCAAGCTGCAATACAATTATTATCATCCTATTGATGACAAACGCGTGCTGGCGTTCGACTTATGGGGACGTTTCACGCATGGCGATGTGCCGTGGGACCGGCTGTCAGAAGCGGGTGATGATAATCGCCTGCGCGGCTATTATCAGGGCCGTTATCGGGATAACGATGTGGTCAGCGGTCAGGTCGAATACCGGCAAAAGCTGAACTGGCGTCACGGCTACGTATTGTGGGCCGGGGTCGGCGCGCTGGGCAGTTCGCCGTCAGATTTAGGTAATAACCCGCTGCTGCCTTCGGTTGGCGTGGGTTATCGTTTTGAAGTGAAGCCTGCGATGAATATCCGGCTTGATTTAGGCTTTGGCCGGGAAAGTGCCGGTTTTTATTTCCAGGTTGCGGAGGCGTTTTAATGCGGGGCTGGCTGTTGAGTTTGCTGTTGGTAACGAGCACGGTGATGGCGAGCGACACGCTGCTGCCCATAGAACAGGCCCGGCGCGTGTCGCCAGTCGTTGGTCATCTGGTGGCGCCAGAGTCGTTGCGCCCGTGCTGTGCGTTTGGCTATGACCTCAACGTGCGGGCAATTGGCGTGCCTATCCCGGTGTATCAGATTGGTAACGTGCTGACCCTGGATACCCTCGGACATCATCACTACAACGACAGCGCGTTGGCAGCGGTAAAAGATTTGATCGGCCTAAACGATGAAAAAAGCGGGCTGATTTATACCCATCGCGGCGGGTTTATCGACATCGCCCACGTGCGCGATACCGCCGATAACACCTTCTATATTTTCTCACGTATTTTCCCAAAGCTGGGCAGCCAGTGGCGTTTCTTCTATAGCGAAGAACTTGGTCTGCGCCGTATTCAGCTCAACGCGTTTACCCCGCCGGCGTCGATGCCACAGCGTTACACCCTGGCGGCGTGGCTGGCAGGGAAAATTGCCTTTGAACTGGCGCAGTGGCATGAGATTGCCCAGTGGTACGGCTTCCAGTCGGTGCCCGGTTTCTCCGAAGAGATTTCTGCATTTTCGCCGGAAGATCTTTACTCCAACCTGCTCGGTGCACGGCTGGCCATCAACGTCATTCTGCAAGGCAACGCCGGTTCAGTTGAAGACTATAACCAGGCGATGGACAAGCAAATCCATCAGGCGCTGGTTGGGCTTGGCGTGGTGACGCGCGAGGAAACCGAACGAATGTTCCGTCAGGTGGATGGCGACTGGTGGAACAGCAAACGCCGGGTGCCGGACAAATTCCTGGTGCTCAAACGCAACTATTCTCTCAGTGAGAACCGCTTCCCGACTCCGGTGCCCTTTGAAAAGGCCGATCCGTATCAGCTGCACATGCCCGCAGTGATTGATGGCATCAAGCTCTCCACGCTGGGTGAACTGCAAATCTATAAAGGGCGTCATATGGAACGTCTGCCGTCTCCGGCCGATTACTATGCGCCTCTTGAGTTCCCGCCTCTGGCCGAAAAGGCCCTGGCCGCCGATAAAACGCAGCTTGATCGCATGCTGAAATAGTTCCCGCATTTAATTATAAACAGATCACTTGCTGAAAAAGCCAGCACCCCTTTGCTATCCTTTTGCCCCTTCTAAAAGAAGGGGTTAACCATCGGTTTGTCAGTGGCAAAATCGGTGTGGGTAGCTATGCTCTTTTTACCTATAACAATGCATACCCTCCTCTGGGTATAGAACGTTTATTTTTTGGCAGGTAGCAAATGAAAAAACTCGCCCTCTTGTGCTCTGGATTGCTTTGCACATCGCTTGCACATGCTAGCGCCCTCTATTTTTATGAAATCGGTACTGAAGATACCGCTCTTGCTGGGGCGGGGCAGGCCGCGCGTGCGCAGGATGCCTCGACTATCGCCACTAACCCGGCGGGGATGACCCGCTTGCCGGACCACATGTTTACCGGCGGCTTGCAGGCGCTGGGCGGTAATATCGATTATCAGCTTGATAGCGACAGGCAAAGCCCGGGCAACGTCCTTGATGTGATGCCGAACGGCAACGCCTTCTATAGCCAAAAGGTGACCGATAATCTGTATGCCGGGATTGGCATGTACGGCAACTTTGGTCTGGGTATTGATTACGGTGACTGGGCGGGCGATGGCCTGATCAAAAAGAGCACCATGATGGCGCTGACTATCAGCCCGTCACTGGCATACAAACTCAGCGATAAAGTCTCTATCGGCGCATCCGTTAACGCTAACTACGGCTTTCTTAGCCTGACGCGCGACGTGAATGGCGAGGATGAAAAGCAGAAAGATCATGACTGGGCAGCCAGCTACCGTCTTGGCCTGTTGATGCAGCTCACCGATCAGACCCGCGCCGGTATCACCTGGAACAGCAAGACCGATTACGATTTTGATGTGAACGGCAAGGTGCGCCTGCCGAACGGTAATTATGATTTACCGTTAACCGCTGCCGTCCGTGCCCCGCAGCAAATCATGCTGAGCGTGGTGCATGATATTAATAAGCAGTGGTCGGTCATGGGCGATCTCGGCTGGCAGGACTGGAGTGAATTTGGCGCGCCACAGATCTCCGTTGACGGCCGACAGGTCAACAATAACAACCGCCTGAAAGATACCTGGCATACCGCGCTCGGCGTGCAGTATCGTCCGACAGAGCAGTGGCGTCTGAATGGTGGGGTGGCCTTTGACAGCACGCCTTACCACAGCCAGGGCGATATGTCCCTCAGCATGCCAACCGGTGATGAGTGGCGCTTTGCGACCGGGGCGCAGTACCAGATTACACCGGCCAGCAATGTCGGTGTTGCCGTGGAATATCTGCATATGCAGTCGGGTAAAGTCACGTCGCCTGACGTCTTCTCCGGCCATATCGACAATCCGTACTTCTGGTTCGCGAGCGTTAACTACAGCTATCAGTTCTGATGAACGTCGCCCGGCGGCACTGCGCTTGCCGGGCCTACCGTTAACCTGACCACCTCAAGGCCCCTTTATGGGGCCTTTTCTTTTGCCGTCATCCCCCGTCATCCCCCTGCATATTTATGCTTGAACAAATAAACATAATGCGTATAGTTCTCATTTTCGTTTTTATTTATCTTTTGCAGGGAACTTTTTATGATACGTCGACTCACCGCGATAGCGCTGGCTTTCGCGATGGCAGGGTGTGCTTCGCAGAGTACCCTCGCCCCGCAAACTGCGCCGAAGGCCACCGCTCCGGCCGCCGCTGAAAATCTGACGCAACGTGAACTGGCCGACGGCCTGTACGAAATGGCGCTCAGCCCGAAAGGCGATGCGCTGTATGTTGCCAGCGCGGAAGGGTTTAAAGACGTTCAGGGCGGGGTGGTATACAAACTCGACCCGCAAACCCTGAAAACCGTCGGCGCCAGCCACACCGATTTGAAAAACTTCGGCATGGCCATGTCTGACGAGGGGCAAACCGTCTACGTCACAAACTCCCTCGACGGCGGCATCAGCGCACTGAACACCGCTGACGGCAAGGTAAAAGCGCGTTTGCTGTTCCCGGAGCGTAACGAAAAAGGCCTGCCTTACGGCGCGCGTCAGGTTCTGCTGCACAACGACACGCTGTACATCGGCGCGGTTGCGGACCCGGCGGTGATTTGGGTGGTTGACGCTAAAACGCTGAAGCTGAAAACCCGCATCAAAAACACCGGCAAATGGATGACCGGCCTGCATTACTCCACGAATACCGGGCGCATTTATGCAGCCAACGGCGGCGGCGAAATTCTGGTGATCAACCCGCGTAACAACCGCATCGAACAACGCTGGAAGCCGCTCGGGGACAAACCCGCGCTGCTGCTGAACATCGCCGAAGATAACGCCACCGTCCGCCTGTTCGTCACTGACAACTCCGAAGCCAAAACCACGCTGGTGCTGGATGTTCACCGCGGCAAAGTGATCAAAACGCTGGATATCGGCGATTCGCTCGGCGTGGTGTTCAACCCGAAACGCCATGAAATCTACGTCTCACAGCGCGAGTCCGGCAACGTGCTGAGCCTCGATGCCACCACTTACGCGGTGAAAAAGCGCTGGGATTTGAAGCCGAACCCGAACAGCCTGCTGCTTTCCGCCGATGGCCAGACGCTGTATGTCACCGTCAAGCAAGCCTTCAATAAAGATCATTCAACCACTGGGCCCGACAGCGTCGTGCGCATTGCGCTGAACAAATAAAAAAGACCGGCCCGGAAACGGGCCATTTTGTTTCACTTAAGCCTCGTTAATAAAAATTATGCATAACTCCAACACAACTGCGTTTCGTAAAACGCTGCTGGCGCTTGCCATCAGCGCTGTTTCACATTCTGCCTTTGCGGCGGACTCCACAGCCAACACCAGCAAAAAAGCCGAAGAAACCATGGTGGTTCAGGCCACCGAAGGGAGTGATTTCAAGCCCGGTGGTGACGAACTGGTTCCGGCGTTTCTCGACGGGCAAATCGCCCACGGCGCGCGCATGGGGATGCTCGGCGAACAGAATGCCATGGATGTGCCGTTCAACGTGATCGGCTATACCTCGACGCTGGTGAAAGATCAGCAGGCGAAAACCATTGCCGATGTGGTCAGCAACGACGCCAGCGTACAGGCGGTGCAGGGTTACGGTAACTTTGCCGAAACCTATAAAATCCGTGGCTTCCAGCTCGATGGCGACGACATGACTATGGGCGGCCTGTCGGGCGTAGTGCCGCGTCAGGTGATGGACACCCAGATGCTGGAGCGCGTGGAAGTCTTCAAAGGCGCGAACGGCCTGCTGAACGGCGCAGCCAGCAGCGGTGTCGGGGGGATGATCAACCTCGAACCGAAACGTGCGGAAGACACGCCAACCGCCAGCGTGGGTGTGGATTACACCTCGGATTCACAGGTTGGCGGTACGCTGGATCTGGGCCGTCGCTTTGGCGATGACAACCAGTTCGGTGTGCGCGTGAACCTCGTCGACAGGGAAGGGGAAACCGCCATCGATGCGGATAAACGCCGCACCACCTTGGCCTCCGTCGGACTCGACTATCGCGGCGACCGTCTGCGTACCTCTCTCGACCTTGGCTACCAGAAGAAAGCGTTCCACGGCGGCGAGATGGGCGTCAATATCAGCGGCGTCAACTTCATTCCTGATGTGCCGGACACCAGTGAAAACTACAGCCAGACCTGGGGCTACAGCGATATCGAAAGCGAATTCGGTATGGCCAAAGCCGAGTACGACCTGACCAGCAACTGGACCACCTACGCTGCATTCGGCGGTCAGCATTCCCATGAAACCGGGACCTATTCCGCGCCGAAGCTGATTGACGAAAGCGGCGACGCCACCGTCGGCCGTCTCGACACCAACCGCATCATCGACGCCTGGAGCGGTATGGGCGGCCTGCGCGGTCATTTCGATACCGGCCCCATCTCTCACAGCGTGAACGTCGGCTACTCGGCGCAGATTCGTTCTGACGCCACCGCCTGGCGGATGTCGGCCAACAATCCGACCACCAACATCTATGACAACCACGCCGTGGCGAAACCGGACAATGCGTATTTCGGCGGTAACTACTATGACCCGCTGACCACCTCGCGCAGCCGGACGCAGGGCTGGCTGCTGAGCGACACCCTCGGCTTCTTCGACGACCAGGTGTTGTTCACCGCCGCCGCGCGTCACCAGAAAGTGGTGGTGCGTAACTACAGCAATGCCACCGGCCTTGAAGACACAGCGTCGCGCTACACCGAAAGCCGCTGGACGCCGACGTACGGCATCGTCTACAAACCGTGGAAAGAAGTCTCGCTGTACGCCAACCACACCGAAGCGTTGCAGCCGGGCGACAACGCCCCGAAAGGTGCGTCGAACTACGGCCAAAGCATGGGCATTCTGCATTCGAAGCAGAACGAAGTCGGCGTGAAAATCGATTACGCACGCGTGGGCGGATCACTGGCGCTGTTCGAAATCAAAAAACCATCGGCGTTGCTTAACAGCGAGAACAAATATGTGCTCGACGGCGAGCAGCGTAACCGTGGCCTGGAGTTGAACGTCTTTGGCGAACCGGTTCTCGGTCTGCGTCTGAACGGCAGCACCACCTGGCTTGATCCGGAGATGACCAAAACCGCAGGCGGTACAAACGACGGGCACGATGCGATTGGCGTATCGCGCTTCTACGCAGTGGTTGGTGCGGAATATGACATCAAACCGGTCGATGGCCTGACCGCGACGGCGAAAGTGAACCATACCGGCTCACAGTACGCGGATGCGGCCAACACCAAGAAACTCGACAGCTACACCACGCTCGATCTCGGCGTGCGCTATCGCATGCGCGTCAACGCCAACCAGAACGACATGGTCTGGCGCGTCGGCGTGGATAACGTCACCAACGAGAAATACTGGTCCGGCGTGGAGAGCTACGGTACGTACATTTTCCAGGGCGAACCGCGCACGGTGAAGGTGTCCATGAGCTACGATTTCTAAGTGTGACCCTCGTTCCGGCGGGGCAACTCGCCGGGACGAAACTTGCGACACGTCTGTCGAAGTGTTAAAAGGTGCCCCTTCTAAAAAACGCTACAGGGGAAAGACGTGAAAAACGCGTCATCGGCATCCGACCAATTGCCAACGGATGCTGCGTCGGAAACTCAACCGACGCTTCATCGCGGCCTGCAAAACCGCCATATCCAGTTAATCGCTCTCGGCGGTGCTATCGGCACCGGTCTGTTTCTCGGCATCGGCCCCGCTATTCAAATGGCTGGCCCCGCCGTCATCCTCGGCTACGCTATCGCCGGGATCATCGCTTTCCTGATCATGCGCCAGCTCGGCGAAATGGTCGTCGAAGAACCGGTTTCCGGCTCCTTTTCCCACTTTGCGTATAAATACTGGGGACCGTTCGCCGGCTTCCTCTCCGGCTGGAACTACTGGGTGATGTTCGTGCTGGTAGGCATGGCAGAACTGACCGCCGCCGGAATTTACATGCAGTATTGGTTCCCCGACGTGCCCACGTGGATCTGGGCCGCTGCGTTTTTTATTATCATCAACGCCGTGAACATGGTGAATGTGCGCCTGTACGGCGAAACAGAGTTCTGGTTCGCGCTGATTAAAGTGCTCGCCATTGTTGGCATGATTGGTTTCGGGCTGTGGATGCTGTTTACCGGCCATGGCGGCGAACACGCGGGCTTCGACAACCTGTGGCAACACGGCGGCTTCTTCGCTACCGGCTGGCATGGTCTGGTGCTGTCGCTGGCGGTGATCATGTTCTCCTTTGGCGGCCTTGAGCTGATTGGCATTACCGCCGCCGAAGCGCGCGACCCGGAAACCACCATCCCGAAAGCGGTGAATCAGGTGGTGTACCGCATTCTGCTGTTTTATATCGGTTCTCTGGTGGTGCTTCTGGCGTTGTATCCGTGGGTGAATGTCACCTCCGACAGCAGCCCGTTTGTGATGATTTTCCACAATCTCGACAGCAACATCGTGGCCTCGGCGCTGAACTTCGTCATTCTGGTGGCGTCGTTATCGGTCTACAACAGCGGCGTTTATTCCAATAGCCGGATGCTGTTTGGCCTGTCGGTGCAGGGCAACGCGCCGAAGTTCCTCACCCGTGTAAACCGTCGCGGTGTACCGGTCAATTCGCTGATGCTTTCCGGGGCGATCACGTCGTTGGTGGTGCTGGTGAACTATGTCCTGCCGCACGAAGCTTTCGGCCTACTGATGGCGCTGGTGGTGGCGACATTGCTGTTGAACTGGGTGATGATTTGTCTGGCGCATCTGAAATTCCGTGCAGCTCAGCGTCGTATCGGTCGCGTGCCGAAATTCCGTGCGCTGTGGGCTCCGGCCAGCAATTACATCTGTATCGCGTTTTTGCTGATGATCTTCTGTCTGATGCTGACGATGGACAGTATGCGACAGTCGGCCATTTTGCTGCCGGTGTGGGTGGTGTTCCTGTTTGTGGCGTTTAAAACGTTGAGAAAACGTGCCTGATGGTTTATTGCCCGGCGGCAAGCCGAGCTTGCCTGGCCTACGATGCATATGTAGGCCGGTGCAAATGCGGCGCCGCCGGGCGTTTTATTGTCAGGCGCGTGCCGCTGACAATGCGCGAATATCATTGCCGGTAGGGGCCTGATGAATGCGCAAACCAAATTCTTCAACCACGGCAAAAATATGGTCGAATATATCGGCCTGAATCCCTTCATATTCTGCCCACACCACGGTGTTGGTGAACGCATATATTTCCAGCGGCAAACCGTTGGCGTCAGGCGCTAACTGGCGCACCATTAACGTCATATCTTTACGTATTCTTGGGTGATTACGCAGATATTCATTCAGGTAAACGCGGAAGGTGCCGACGTTGGTCATTTTACGACGGTTGAGAATCGACTCATCGCCGCCTTGCTGTTCATTCCACTGGCTAATCTCCTGGTGACGACTGTCCATATACGGTTTCAGCAGTTTGGCCTGAATCAGGCGCTGTTGTTCCTGCTCATCGAGAAAATGAATGCTGGTGGTGTCGAGATTAATGCTGCGCTTAATACGACGTCCGCCGGATGCGGACATTCCGCTCCAGTTTTTGAACGAATCAGACACCAGTGACCAGGTCGGAATGGTGGTGATGGTGTTATCCCAGTTCTGCACTTTGACGGTGGTCAGGCCGATGTCGGTTACCGCGCCGTCCGCGCCATATTTCGGCATTTCCAGCCAGTCGCCCAGGCGCAGCATATCGTTGGCAGACAGCTGAATCCCGGCCACCAGACCGAGGATCGGGTCTTTAAACACCAGCATTAATACCGCGGCCATGGCACCCAGACCGCTGATCAGGATCGCCGGCGACTGCCCCAGCAGCAACGAAATGATCAGAATGCCAACCAGAATCGCGCTGACCAGTTTGACGCCCTGGAAAATGCCCTTCAGCGGTAACTGTGAGGAAAAGGTGAATTTCTGCGACAGATTCAGCAGCACGTCGAGCAGTGAGAAAAAGGCCAGCAGGGTGTACAACATCACCCACAGCTGGGCGCAGTTGATCAGAATGCTGGACGCGTCACTGCCTTTTTGCAGCCACAGTGCGGCCTGAACCTGAACCACGATCCCTTGCAGAGTAAACGCCACCCGGTGAAATAATTTATTCTGGGTGATAATTTGCAGCCAAAAATGCTGGCTGGCCTGAGCGCGTTTTTCAAAGGTGCGCAGAACGACGCGGTGCAATATAACGTGGAGGATTATTGCGGTCAGAATAATAATGGCGAAAACAATAATCAGCGATGTGGTGTGGTTTATCTCAAGGCCCCACTGTTTGAGGGCTAATATAATTTCCTGCATAACATCTCCTTTCTATTATGCCCTTCATACTTCAAGCTGCAGATGCGTTAGCTTCAACTCGAATTATTTAGGGCATCTGAAAAGGCATAATGACCGCTGAAAGAATAAGATGCAAATCAGCCGGAATTATATTGACGGCAACGGACTGCGATTTAAATGACGACGGTAGCTCACCACGACTGCGGCGAGGACCAGCATCATGATGACTTCCAGCGCCAGAAAACCGACGATGGCGGCGGTGTAATCGCCCTGTGACGCCAGCGCCAGAAACACGCTGCCTAAAACCGCAGGCCCGAGGCCCAGCGTCGACTGCTGTAAGGTGCTGAGAATGGCGCTGCCGGCTCCTGCATCGCGGGCATCGATATCACGCATCCCAATCCGGTAGAAGCTGTTCACAATCAGCGCCTGACCGTAGCCGACCAGCGCAGTCGCCGGGGCCAGCGTCAGCGCCTGCGTATGCATGCCGAAATACCAGAAAGTCACCATCAACAACAGCAGGCCGCTAATTTGTACCGTCAGGCCGGTGAGCAAAATGCGTCCCATACTGTAGCGGGCAATCAGTTTCGGGGCGTACAGCGCGGAAACAAAGTAGGCGATACCGAGCGCGATAAAACTGTTGCCCGACTGCCATGGCGCCATGCCGAGACCCGATTGCATCGTCAGCGCCATACAAAACATAAAGCCAGACCAGGCGCTGAAGAACAGCATGGCGATGAGTACGCCGAAGCGGATGCTCGGCAGTTTCAATAGCCGCGGCGGTAACAGTGGCGTTTGCCCACGCTGCTCTTTTGCCTGGGCGCTGGCGCGCATCAGCCAGACCAGCGGCACCAGCGCCAGCAGCATCAGCTTTAATGTCCACGGCCAGTGCAGCTCCATGCCGAGCGCCATCGGGAACAGCAGACAGCAAAGGATCGCCGCCAGATACAGTGTGCCCGGCCAGTCGATGCCCGACGGTGTTTCGCTGCGGGTTTCGGGGACGTAGCGATGACTGAACGCCAGCACCAGCAGGCAAATCGGCACGTTAATAAAGAAGGCGTTACGCCAGCCCAGCCCAGCGAAATCCGCCGACACCAGCCAGCCACCGCCCATTTGCCCGACAATAAACGCAATTCCGCCGATGCCGCCGTACAGACTTATGGCGCGGGCGTGGGCGCTGCCTTTCAGCGTGACGTGCAAGGTGGCGAGAATTTGCGGCACGATCAGCGCCGCGCCCGCGCCCTGTAACACACGGGCCGCCAGCAGCGAATGAATTGAGTTCGCCATGCCGCACAGCAGGGACGCCACACCAAACAGCGCCACACCCCACATAAACAGGCGCCGACGACCGTAGTTGTCGCCCAGCTTGCTGCCCATCGCCAGACACACGGCGAAGGCCACGCCATATAGCGCCACAATCAGCTCCAACTGGGTCGGGCTGGTATGCAGCGAACGGGTGATGGAATCCAGCGCCACGTTGGTGATGGACGTATCAATCAGCGGTAACATTTGCCCGGTTAAGAGCAACAGCAGACCGGCGCGACCGGGTGAAACAGCAGACGTTTTCATGGGATTCTCCATTGCGTCATTCAGGGATCGGACGTAGCATCGCTGAATGAATAAACGGGTACCAGTTCTTGCTTATACTGGTAC
>Ga0160433_100348_pt1 | contig 27306 bp, 26 predicted proteins | sample HID1972K_E0MG_FD_108235 | JGI IMG/M metagenome (GOLD analysis project Ga0160433, IMG submission 108235) | Enriched pill bug-associated microbial communities from UW Madison campus, WI, USA - HID1972K_E0 MG | ecosystem: Host-associated > Arthropoda: Insects > Digestive system > Unclassified ...
GCCGAGCGCCGCCGCCAGGCCCGCCGCCGCCACCGTCTTGCCGATGCCGGTATCCGTGCCCGAGACGATCAGCACGCCGCTCATGCCGGCACGCGCGCGAGTGCGTCACGCAGAGCATCGGCCAGCGCGCCAATGGTCGCCTCATCCACATTCAGGGTGAGCGAGACGCGCAGGCGCGCGGTGCCGCGCGGGACGGTGGGCGGCCGAATGCCGCGCACGTCGAAACCCGCCTCCTGCAATAGCCCGGCCACCTGCATGGTGCGCGCATCGTCATGCAGCACGACCGGCAAGATCTGGCTCGCCGGCGCCGCAAGACCAAGCGGCGCGCACAAATGCTGCGCAGCATGATCGATGAGTTCCGCCAGCCGCGTCCGCAGATCGTCGCCGGCAAGGCTGCGTTCCAGCGCCGCCTGCGCCGCCACCGCCATCAAGGGCGAGGGCGCGGTCGAGAAAACGAAGCTGCGCCCGCGATTGATCAGCAGATCGATCACCGGCCCCGCCGCCGTCACCAGCGCGCCTTCCACACCCAGCCCTTTGCCGCAGGTATGCAGCGCGATGAGATTGGGCGCGCCCTCCAGATGCGCGGCGAGCCCTCGGCCGCCGGGACCATGCGCGGCGGTCGCATGCGCTTCATCGAGGATCAGCATCGCCTCGTGCCGCGCCGCGACTTGGGCCAGCTCGTCGATCGGCGCCCTGTCTCCGTCCATCGAATAGAGCGTCTCGGCCACGATCCACACGCGCCCCGCTCCGCCTTCCTGCCGCCAGGTGGAGATCGCGTCGTCCACGGCCTGCGCATCATTGTGCAACGCCAGCACGCTGCGGGCTCGGCTCAGCTTCATCCCGTCATGCGCGCTGGCGTGGATGAGCGCATCGGCCACGATGAGGTCGCCCGGTCCGGGCAGTCCAGCGAGCAGCGCCAGGTTGGCCGCGAACCCATTGGCGAGGAACAGGGCCGCCTCACTGCCAAAGATCTCAGTCGCGCGCGCTTCCAGCGCCTCATGCTCGGGCGCATTGCCGCGCAGCAGCCGCGAGCCGCCCGAACCGACCGGAACCCCGCGCGCGATCGCTTGCGCCACCGCCTCTGCGATGGCGGGATCATGCGCGAGCCCCAGATAATCGTTGGAAGCGAAGTCATGCCCGGCGCGCGGCATCAGCCGCCGCCGACGCGCCCGCCGGTCGAGCGCATCGAGCTGCGCGTGGAAGGGATCGAGAATGGCCATCGCAGCGCCCTATACCGCGCCGGCCTCGCTCCGGCCATGGCATTGCTTGCCTGCCAGGCGCCGGGCTGCACGCATCGGACTGCCCCGGCTTGGAGGTCGCCAGCCGAACATCGCCAGCCGGAGCATCGCTGATGAGCCGGATAAAGAACCTGTCCTACCGCCGCTTCGCTGTGCCATGGCTCAGCACGGCTCGACATCAGTTGAGGTGGAGTCAAAATGGTGTTTTTGCGTGCCCCGGAGCGCAGCGTACTCACGGTACGTCAGCACCGGAAGCGCGCAGAAGCGCCATTTGCAGGTCCACATGGGCCGAATGTCGATCCGGCCTGGCACTTCCGCTCTTTGAACCGTCCATATCACCGTCCGCCAATCAGGCGCGCCGGCCCCGCTGGCGCGTGCGCGGACTTTCGAAAAAGTTTCAATGCCCCACATGTGCGAGCTTAGCGAGGTTCCGCAGCGACAGGCCCCCAAATGGCCTTCTTCTCCGGCCTTCGCGGCAAGGAAATAAAACACGTAATATCAATAAATTGTAGAGTTCAAAACCGCCAAGAAAAGGCGAGGAGTTCGTTTGCGAGCCCATGGGGAACTAGCAAATCTTAAAATGAAAAAGCGGAGCCTCCATACAGTCCACGCTCGCCCTGAGCTTGTCGAAGGGCTGCTCTTTCCCGATGCTCTGAAGAATGGCCGCAAGAGTTTGCAAACCGCACAATCGCCAAAAAGAAAAACCCGCGCCGGTAGGGACCGGCGCGGGCATTTCGGTTTCCGAAGTCCGGAAGATCAGGCGAAGCTGACCGTCGTCTTGCGGCGACGCATCGTCATGCCGACCAGGCCCAGGCCGCCGATCATCATGGCCCAGGTGGAGGGCTCGGGAACGGCCGTCTGCACCGGTGCGGCATCGATGTAGCCCCAGAGCTTCACGGAGTTGTTCTGGCCTTCTTCCGAATAGAAGGTCGTCTTGATGTTGTTGGCGTTGTTACCAAAGCCGGTCAGATACAGGGTATAGTCCATACCGCCGAAGGTGAAGCTCTGCGACTGGTCGGTCGGGCCGAACGTCACTTCGTCGTCGCAGCAATTCCAGTCCCACAGCTTCCAGACATTGTTCGTCTCGTCATGGAAGATGTCGAAGACGAAATCGTAGCTGCCCACGCCGCTGCCATCGACGAGAATGTCGGTCGTCAGCTTGAGCTGCGTCTTCGTGATCGCCGAGCCGTTGTTGATCGACTGGTTGAAGTGCGTCAGCGTGCCAAGCGACTTGCTGGCGGTCGGCGTCGGCGGCAAGTTGTAGGTAACGGGATCGTTGCCGCTAAACCTGTACTTGCTCGTGCCGCCGCTGCCCCAGCTCAGTTCCGCGGGGTTACCAGAGCCTTCGTCCACATTGTGGCCACCCACGGTGTTCTGCCAGCTCGCCGTCATACTATCGAGCACGACAGTCGCGGCGTTGGCCGATCCGGTCGCCAACATGGCCGTCGAGAGTGCCACGGCGAGCACTTTCATTCCCTTGTACATTTTAGTCTCCCACTTCTCGCAAGTTCCACCCCGGAACCGCCCCACAGGGCGGGCCAAATCCCCCCTGACCTTCCCCGTTTAACGAAATGGTAACCTTTTGGGCAGAGCAAGCCTTTCGCGCGCGTCACTCGCTTCATCTACGAGAATGCACGCTTGGGCTCTATTTGTGTCAGTTCGAAACAAAGGCTTTTTTAACCATGTGGGAATGTAGAAAGCCCGCCCGGACGACTCGTCCGGACGGGCTTTCCTCCTCTCCCGTTTCCGGGATGAACGCCGGGATCTCGTGCTAAATCGTCCCGTGCGCAAGCGCGGCGAGCAGGAGCAGCGCCACGATGTTGGTGATCTTGATCATCGGATTGACGGCCGGACCGGCGGTGTCCTTGTAGGGATCTCCAACCGTGTCGCCAGTCACCGCGGCCTTGTGAGCCTCCGAGCCCTTGCCGCCGTGATTGCCGTCCTCGATATACTTCTTGGCATTGTCCCACGCGCCACCGCCCGAAGTCATCGATATGGCGACGAACAGGCCGGAGACGATCACGCCGAGCAACAGCGCGCCCAGTGCCGCGAAGCCTTCCGCCCGGCCCGCCACCGCCGTGATCACGAAATAGACCGCAATCGGGGTGAGCACCGGCAGCAGCGAGGGAATGATCATTTCCTTGATCGCCGCCTTGGTCACGATATCGACGGTGCGCGCATAATCGGGCCGCGAGGTGCCTTCCATGATGCCCGGATTGCTGCGGAACTGCTCACGCACATCCTCCACCACCGCACCGGCGGCGCGGCCCACGGCGGTCATGCCGAAAGCGCCGAATAGGTAGGGCAGCAGCGCCCCCAGCAGCAACCCGACGATCACATAGGGATTGCTCAAGGAGAAATCGACCGAGACATCCGGGAAGTAGATCGCCAGATCGGCCGTATAAGCTCCGAAGAGGACCAATGCGGCCAGCGCCGCCGAGCCGATGGCATAGCCCTTGGTCACGGCCTTGGTCGTATTGCCCACCGCATCGAGCGCGTCGGTGCGGGCCCGCACGTCGTCAGGTAGGCCGGCCATTTCCGCTATGCCGCCGGCATTGTCCGTTACCGGCCCATAGGCATCGAGCGCAACGACCATGCCGGCCACGGCCAGCAATGCGGTCGCGGCGAACGCGACGCCGATGATGCCGGCGATCTGGTAGGTCGCGATCACCGCAATGGTGATCACCAGCGTCGGCAGCGCGGTCGATTCCAGGCTGATCGCCAGACCCTGGATCACATTGGTGCCATGTCCGGTGACGCTGGCCTGCGCGATCGACCGCACCGGCCGGTAGTTCGTGCCGGTGTAATATTCGGTGATCCACACCAGTAGCCCGGTGACGATGAGGCCGATCAGCATGCACCAGAACAGCGCCATGCCGGTGTATCCGCCGCTGCCGTCCAGCTCAGCGCCGATCACCTGGTTCATGTCGCCCAGAACTTGCCCGGTGACATAATAAATGCCGATGACCGAGAGGATGGCTGTGGTCCAAAACCCCTTGTAGAGCGCGCCCATGATGTTCTGCGAGCCGCCCAGCCGCACGAAGAAGGTGCCGATGATCGAGGTGATGATACACACGCCGCCCACGGCCAGCGGAAGAGACATCAGCGCCATCAACTCGGCGGCTGATCCCTTCACGAGCAGGGAGATGGAGACCATCGTAAGGCCCAGCGTCACCACATAGGTCTCGAAAAGGTCTGCGGCCATGCCGGCGCAATCGCCCACATTGTCGCCCACATTATCCGCGATCACCGCCGGGTTGCGGGGATCGTCCTCGGGAATACCCGCTTCCACCTTGCCCACCAGGTCCGCGCCCACATCGGCCGCCTTGGTGAAGATGCCTCCGCCCAGGCGCGCGAAGATGGAGATGAGCGAAGCGCCGAAGGCAAGCGCCGTCAGCGCCGCGATGATCGAGCGATCATCAGGCGCGAGGCCCGCCGGCCCAACCAGATACCAGAAGAGCACCGCGATCGACAGCAAGCCGAGGCCCGCCACCAGCATGCCGGTCACCGCGCCGGAGCGAAAGGCGAGCGTGAGCCCGCCTTGCAGGGAGGTACGCGCCGCCTCGGCCGTGCGGACATTGGCGCGCACGGAGATGTGCATCCCCACATAACCGGCCACGCCCGAAAGTACCGCGCCAATGAGGAAGGCGACGGTGGACAGCAGGCCCAGCGTCACGAACAGAATGATGGCGACGATCACGCCGACAATGGCGATGGTGGTGTATTGGCGTCCGAGATAGGCTTTGGCGCCTTCCTGAATGGCGCCCGCAATTTCCTGCATCCTGGCATCGCCCGCGGATGCGGCGAGCACCTGCCGGCTGGTCACCAGACCATAGATCACGGCGAGCACGCCGCAACCGATGGCGATCAAGACCGAGGTCATATCGCGTCCTCCCCTGTTCAGAATCTGGGCGTTAACCGCTCGTGTTCTGCTTTGGAGAGGGAACCTATAGCGCTCATTGTTTCCGTCAAGCGGATAAAGCCGCCAGAATGAAATGCCTTTCGTTTCAGCCGGATAGCGCAATGAAGTGGATTGGGAGGCTTGCTGCTCGGCTCGGAAGGCGCTCCGCGTCCGACCGCGTAGGGCCTCCGTTTCGTGCGGCAGTCGATCGCCTGCCCTATAACGAAAAGAGGCGAACCCTTTTGGGCCGGCCCCTTTTCTTCAGCCGTGGCGAGAGTCTCGCCGGCCGTTCAATGTTCCTTATTCGCCCAGATGTTCTGGTAGGACATATAGGCCAGCACCGTTGCGATGATCAGGAAGATGACCACTGCAATGCCCGTGCTCTTGCGCGCTTCCATCTTCGGCTCCGCCGCCCACATCAGGAATGCGGAGACGTCCTTGGACATCTGGTCGATGGTCGGCTTGGGCTGACCCTCGCCATAAGTGACCTGCCCGTCCATCATCAGCGGAGGCGCCATCGCCAGATTGAGATTGGCGAAATAGGGATTGTAGTACAGCCCCGGTCCGGTCTTCGCGTCGGGGAAGTCGCGGAGAAGCTCGGCAGGCTGATCCTGATAGCCGATGAGCAGCGAATAGATGTAATTCGCGCCATCGTGCCGAGCCTTCGCCATCAGCGAGAGATCCGGCGGAATGGCGTTGTTGTTCGCTGCCGCAGCCGCCACGTCGTTGGGATAGACGAGTGGGAACTTGTCGGCCGGAATACCCTCGTGCGTCGACGGCTCGCCGGTATTCGGATCGACAGCGGGCACCTGGCGCGCAGCGGCGATCGCCTTGATCTCGGCTTCATTATAGCCGAGATCCGCGAGGCTGCGGAACGCCACCTGATGCAGCGAGTGGCAGGCCGCGCAGACCTCGGAATAGACCTGGAAACCCCGCTGCAGCTGGGCGCGGTCATATTTGCCGAGCGGCCCCGCGAAGCTGAATCCCGCCTTTTCGGGATGCTCATGAAATTCGTGCTCTACCGTCGGCTCCGGCGGCGCACCGATAAAGGCAATGCCGCCATTGATGAAGCTGAGCAGCAGCATGCCCGAGAAGAACAGGCCGACAAGGAAGGCCAGGATACGAACCATTGACGGACCCCTTTATTATGCTGCGCCGGTGGGCTGGGTATCACTTCCCATGCCCGGAGGCGCGGAGCGCTCCCCCTTGAACTTGCCCTTGGCCAGCACCGCTTCGGTGATGGAGCCAGGCAACGGCAGCGGCCGCTCGATGGACGAGATAATCGGCAGGATGATGAGGAAATGTGCGAAATAATAAGCCGAAGCGATCTGGCTGATCATCACCCAGGGTTCTTCAGCCGGCGCGCCGCCGCAGTAGCCCAGGATCAACACGTCCAGAATGAGCAGCCACCAGAACTTCTTGAACAGCGGCCGATAGTTGCCCGAACGAACCGGCGAGGTATCGATCCAGGGCAGAAAGAAGAGCAGCAGGATGGAAGCGAACATCGCCAGCACACCCAGCAGCTTCGCCGGCATCAGCACGATGCCCGTGAACGGGATGGCCAGATCCATCGTGAAGGCCCGAAGGATCGCGTAGAACGGCCAGAAATACCATTCTGGTACGATATGGGCCGGCGTCGACATGGGGTTGGCCGGAATGTAATTGTCCGGATGGCCCAACGCGTTCGGCGCAAAGAACACCATCAACGCCAAGAGGATGAGGAACACGCCCAGCCCAAAACCGTCTTTCGCGGTGTAATAAGGATGGAACGGAACGGTGTCCTGCGGCCCCTTCACTTCCACGCCCGTCGGGTTGGAAGAACCGGGAATGTGCAGCGCCCAGATATGCAGGACGATCACGCCCGCAATCACGAACGGAAGCAGATAGTGCAGCGAGAAGAACCGGTTGAGCGCCGCGTTCCCCGGCGCAAAACCGCCGAGCAACCACACCTGAATGGGCTCGCCCACCACCGGGATGGCAGCAAACAGGCCGGTAATGACCTGCGCACCCCAGAAGCTCATCTGCCCCCAGGGCAGCACATAGCCCATGAACGCGGTCGCCATCATGAGCAGGAAGATCACGATACCCAGCAGCCACACCATCTCGCGCGGCGCCTTGTACGATCCGTAGTAAAGGCCGCGGAAGATGTGAAGGTAGACCACGATGAAGAAGAAGCTCGCGCCGTTGGCATGCGCATAGCGCAGCAGCCAACCCGAGTTCACGTTCCGCATGATGTGCTCGACCGAATCGAACGCAACGCCGGCGTTCGCGGCGTAATGCATGGCGAGGATGATTCCGGTGATGAGCTGGATGGTCAGCGCCACGCCCGCCAGAACACCGAAATTCCAGAAATAGTTGAGATTGCGCGGCACGGGATAGCCGCCGCCCACCGCATTGTAGACGAGGCGGGGAAGCGGCAGACGCTCGTCCACCCACTTCATCACCGGATGCTTAGGCGTGTAATGCTCAGCCCAGGGAAAGCTCATTATCTTTATCCTCAGCCTACGAGAATGGCGGTATCTGAAGTGAACTGATACTCGGGAACCAGAAGGTTCGTCGGCGCCGGCCCCTTCCGGATGCGCGCCGCGGTATCATAATGCGAGCCATGGCAAGGGCAGAAATAGCCGCCGAACTCGCCCTTGTTCTCGCCCTCGCCAGCGCCGAGCGGCACGCAGCCCAGATGGGTGCATACGCCCATGGTGACGAGCCACTGCTTCTTGCCGTCCACCGTGCGTTCTTCCAGCGTCTGCGGGTCCCGCAGGCCCGAAGCGTCCACCGCGTCGGCCTCGGCGATCTCCGCGGCCGTCAGGTGCCGCACGAACAGCGGCTGCGAGCGGAACACCGCCTTGATCGACTGGCCTTCCGCGATGGCGGAAAGATCGACTTCCGTCGTCGCCTGGGCCAGCACGTCCGCGCTGGGGCTCATCTGGGTAATCAGGGGATACAGGACGGCGAGACCGCCGACTCCCACGAAGCTGACTGCCGCGATATTGATGAAGTCACGACGGCGGACGCCTTCGCCTTCCCCCACGACAGCTTCCGTCCCTTGCACTTCAGTGGCCATGCTTTGTCATTGCCTCCCTTTGCCCGACGGGCCCAGTTTGCCGCGTCGAGCGCCGAAATCTCGAATCGGGCGTCGCCGAATCCATTGCACCGGCTTGTCGAGCTCCCCTTTTCACTGGGAAGTCCTTCGCCGGCGGATGATACGGCACACCGCACGCCAGGTGGCCCCGGCGCGTCCGGGCGCCTGATAGCGCCGTTGATCGCGATTTGCCAACCTTCAATTTTCGCCCATGCGGCGCTTTTCGGTGCAGCCCCCAGCCGGGCTGGGATCTCGCCTGCACAAGCGCTAGGGAGCAGCCCATGCGGATCGCTCTCTACCAGCCGGATATTGCCGGCAACGTCGGCACCATCCTGCGCCTGGCCGCCTGCTGGGACATAGGCGTGGACATCATCCTGCCCTGCGGCTTTCCGGCATCCGATGCGCAATTGCGACGCGCGGCCATGGATTATGGAAGCCGAGCCGACGTGACACGCCATGTGGACTTCGACTCCTTCGCGGACGCGCGGCTCAGCGGCGGCGCCCGGCTCGTCGCGTTCACCAGCACGGGCGATACGCGGCTGCCCGACACGCGCTTCGGGCAGCACGACATCCTGCTGATGGGACGGGAAAGCGCCGGGCTGCCGGAGGATATCCGCGCTCGCGCTGCCTTGCGGGTCCGTATTCCCATGGCGCCCGGCTTTCGATCCTTGAACGTTGCGGTCGCAACTGGCATCGCGCTGGGCGAAGCGCTGAGACAGACCGGATCCTTTCCCGAATGACCACGACCGCCATGCCCCTCGATGCCGATCAGCAGGCCGCCCGCACATGGTTCGAGGCGCTGCGCGGCCGCATCTGCGCCGAGTTCGAAGCAATCGAGCGGAAGGCCGGCAGTGATGCCGCCTTCGATTATATCTCCTGGTGGCGGGAGAGTGAGGGCCAGCCGGCCGGTCCGCTCGAGCAGGGCGGCGGCGGGGGCGGCGTGCGCGGTGTCCTCAAGGGCAAGGTGTTCGAGAAGGTCGGCGTCAACGTCTCGACGGTGGGCGGCGCCTTCTCACCCGAATTCGCAAAGACGATTCATGGCGCGGGCGAGGAGCATCCCAGCTTCTTCGCCACCGGCATCAGCCTTGTCGCGCACATGGCCAATCCGCATGTGCCGGCCGTGCACATGAACACGCGCATGCTGGTGACGACAAAGCGCTGGTTCGGTGGTGGCGCAGATCTCAATCCGCCCATTCCCCATGCGGAGGATACGGCCGAGTTCCACGATGCCTTCCGCGCGGCGTGCGACGCCCATGACCCGGCCTATTATCCCCGCTTCAAGCAGTGGGCGGACGACTATTTCTACATCCCGCACCGGCAGGTCCATCGCGGGATCGGCGGCATTTTCTACGATCATCTCGAAGGCGCGTTCGACGAGACATTCGCGTTCACGCGCGCGGTGGGAGAAGCTTTTCTCGATGTCTTTCCGCGCATCGTGCGCCGCCGCATGGATACGCCCTGGACTGCGCAGGAAGAGGCGCATCTGCTCGAATGGCGCGGGCGCTATGTGGAATTCAATCTCGTCCACGATCGGGGCACGCTGTTCGGCCTCAAGACCGGCGGCAATATCGATGCCATCCTGATGAGCCTGCCGCCGCGCGTGACCTGGAGCTAAACGCTCCTCAGAGCCGCCCCATGCCCGTGACGCCGGCAGGGCGAGCACTCGCGGCCCTGTAGAGCGCCGCGCAGACCAGCACGACCAGCACGGCACGCGCCGTCTCGATGATGGCGGAGACCAGCACCATCGCAAGATCCGCAACATCCGCCGGCAGCAGCAGTTCCGCCACCACCCCCACCAGCGTGGACAGCACAAGTCCCAGGATGAACATCGTCACGAAGATGATGCTCAGAACACCGAAGATGCGCCAACCATTGCCATACGTAAGCACAGCGCTGCGCTGGAGGATCGTGACTGGATTCGATTGCCCTTCCGCCGCTGAAACCGGCGCGATGAGCGCAAGGCGACCAATGAGATAGAAGCCCGGTATCAGGAATAGCAGCATTCCGGTCATGACGCCCAGCCCCTGCAAGAGATTGGCTATCACATAGCCCGGCAGGATGGGCAGCGCCGCGCGTAGCGATTCGCGCACTGTCAGCCGCTCCGGCCGCAGCAGCAGCGCATGGAGCGTCAGAATGCCGAAGGACGAAACGACCGCATAAGCCAGAAGAACCGGCCAGTTGAGCTCGGCATATTGCGCCATGCGCGCCAGCACCATTTCATTGGTGGCGTTTTCCCCCAGCGCCTCGGGTGCCTTGATGAACTGCTCCGCGATCACGGCCGGCAGCAGCAGGAACATGCCCGCGACGGCGCCCAGCAGATCGCGATTGGCCACACCCATCGCTCTCGCATCATCCCATGCCGCCGCCAGATCGATCTTGCTCAAAAGCTCTGCTCCCTTTCTCGCGGCTCGATAGGCAAATTCTGCGATTGGCGCCAGAGCCACCGCATGGCTTGCCAAAATTCGCGGCAAGTCGCATCTCGGCTGCACGATGATCGATGCGGCCTTATTTTCTTCCCCGACGCTCCAGGGAATCGAGTGGCGCATCGAACCGGGGCTCCTCGATTACGAGGCGGCCATGGCGGATATGGACGCCCGGGCGGCGGCCATTGCCGCGGGCGAGGCGGCCGAGCGCATATGGCTGATCGAGCATCCACCGCTTTACACCGCCGGCACCAGCGCGATGGCCGGCGATCTCCTGCAATCGCGCCTTCCGGTCCATGTCACCGGGCGCGGCGGGCAGTATACCTATCATGGTCCGGGGCAGCGCGTCGTCTATCTCAATCTCGATCTTGCGCGGCGCGGCCGGGATGTGCGGCGCTTCGTACAGGCGCTGGAGCACTGGATGGTCGCGGCGCTGGCCGATCTCGGCGTGCGCGCCTGGACGGCGGAGGAACGCATCGGCGCATGGACCATCGGGCCGGGGGGCGCGGAAGCGAAGATCGGAGCCATCGGCGTGCGAGTGCGCAAATGGGTGACGCTGCACGGTCTCTCCATCAATGTGGCGCCCGATCTCTCCCATTATGATGGCATCGTACCCTGCGGCATCCGCGAGCTTGGCGTGACCAGCCTTGCCGATCTTGGTTGGGCGGCGGACATGGCCCGACTCGATGCCGCGCTCGCTGCTCATGCGCCCACCATGCTCGAGGCGATCGGAAACAGAACCGGGACGGATGAAATATCCACCGCCTCACGCACTTGAGGCGCCGGCCACACCTCACTAAGGTCGCCGCCCTGCGGTCGACCACGGGTCGCGGCCAACAGGATCGCCGGCCGCACGTAAGGAGAACAACAGGATGCCTCGCATGCACCATATCCGCTCGCCGTTCCTCTGGCTCCTCGCCGGAGCCTGCATTGCCCTGGCCGGTTGCGACGGCACGGACGAACCGGCCGGCAATACGGTGGAAATGCGTGACATGGACGTGATCGATGGCACAGTGAACGATTCGATGACCGATCTCGATGCCGTGAAATCCGACGGCGTGGGCGCTGTCAACAATAGCGGCAGCGTAAACCGCGCTCAGACACCCGAATCCGTCGAAAACGCTGACGCTGAGGATACCGAGACAGTCCCGGCCGAATAGGACGCCCAGCTTGGGAGCGCCATGCGCTCACTCTCGACCGTCGTCCCAGGCTTGTCGAAGGACTGTTCTTTCTGGCGCGGCCTGCGGTCAGCATGCTCGGTAGATGCTGTGAAGCCGACCTGAAGCGCGGCCTTTTAACGCCCCTATTTCAACCCAAGGAGCTTGTGTGTCTGCACGGAAAGGCGCCAGCGGCTGTCCGAAAGCACCAGCGCGATCGCCGCCTCGCGATTGACGGCATTGCTTTCGTCCGATCCGCTGTCCATCGGCTGCACGAGAAACTGATCGAAGTCCCAGTCAAGCAGCGCGGCGGGATCGATGCCAAGCTGCGGCCAGACCAGCTTGAGTTCGTTGCCCTTGCGCTGCACGATCTCGCTGCCCGCCTTTGGGCTGATGCAGATCCAGTCGATTTCATCGGCCGCTGACAGAGTGCCATTGCTTTCCATGGCGATCTCGAAATTCTGGGCATGAAGCGCTCTGATGAGGGCCGCGTCGAGCTGGAGCATGGGCTCGCCGCCGGTGATGACAACAAAACGCGCGCCTGCCTCTGCGCCCCAAAGCCGCGCCACGGCTGCCGCTAGCCCGGCAGCGTCGGCGAAACGCCCGCCATTCTCACCGTCCATGCCGACAAAATCGGTATCGCAAAACTGACAGATGGCGGTCGCCCTGTCAGCTTCGCGCCCTGTCCATAGATTGCAGCCGGCAAAACGCAGGAACACCGCGCGCCGTCCGGCCTGCATGCCTTCCCCCTGCAGGGTAAGGAACATCTCCTTGACTGCGTAGCTCATCGCCCGGCCTTCTATGGCTGGGTCGCGTAGCGGGTGGGGTCGGCCAGGCCCGCCTCGGCAAAGCCCTTGGCGCGCAGACGGCAACTATCGCACAGACCGCAATGCAGCGCCTCGGGCGTGGGATCGTAGCAGGACCAGCTCATGCCGGCATCCAGCCCCAGTCGCGCCGCTTCCGCCGCGATCTGCGCCTTGGTCATATACTGCAGCGGAGTTGCGATCTTCACCGACGCCCCTTCCACGCCCTGTTTCGTGGCGAGCGCTGCCATGTGCTCGAAGGCCTCGATGAATTCGGGCCGGCAATCCGGATAGCCCGAATAGTCCAGCGCATTGACGCCGATATAGATGTGCTCGGCACCGACGACTTCGGCCAGGCCCAGTGTCAGTGACAGGAAGATGGTGTTGCGCGCGGGCACATAAGTCACCGGGATGTCCTCCCCCACGCCGCCCTTGGGTACGTCGATGTCCGCCGTCAGCGCCGAGCCGCCGAACAGAGAGAGGTCGAGCGGCAGGACCACATGGCGTTCCACCTCCAGCGCCTGCGCCACTCTCCGCGCCGCTTCCAGCTCTATGCGATGGCGTTGATTATAGTCGATGGTAAGCGCTGCCAGGCGGAATCCCGCCTCGCGCGCCAGACCACCGGCCACCATGGAATCGAGGCCGCCGGAAATCAGGACCACCGCGACTGGCCTGTCGGAACGTCTATCGAATGCGGATATGGAAGCCATAACGCGCGCTAGCGCAAAACGACCGGCCCTGTCACGGGTGCGTTGCGGTCAACGGTGATGGGGGCCAGGTCGCCATCAGCGTGCCAGCGCCGCCGCCTTGCAGTTTCCCACGCGTCGCCCTTCAAACGCCATGACGAAGGGAGTGCCTTCCGAAATGCCCTGGGAATCGATCTGGACCAGCCGGGACGTCTCGATGCGGACGTCCGTGCGCCCTCGCCCGCTCGCCGCGCAATCATAAGCCACGGAGACCTGTTTGGAGTCATTGCGGATGACGAAGCGGCGACATTGGTGGCCGGGATGCCGTAGCTGAAGGAGTTGGCTGCCATCGCTGATGCAGACCCGGCGCGGAACGTCATTGCCGCGCTCGTGCAGCTCCCACTCGCCATGCTCCAGCAGGCCGAGCGCCGCAAGGCTCGGAGGCTGAGCGGCGGCTGCCGACGATGGACTGGCAAGCGCCATCGCGAACATCGCCAGTAAAGCCAGGCGATTATGAGTGCTCATCATTTTCCTCCACTCGCGCGCCACGGGGCGGCGAGCCCAAAAACTCCCGACAATAACCGAGAAATTTCGACGATGAAAAAGCACGCTTCATCGTGATTTGTCAAATCATTCGGGAGCAGGAGTGCGCCATAAGCCTCAGTGGAGTGTGGCGAGATCAGCTAGCGTGACATCGAACACACGCGAGCAGAAGGCACAGTCTACAGCGATGATGCCTCTCTCGTCGGCCATTGTCGCGCGCTCATTGGCTCCGAACCGGCCGAGGACATTACGAATCCGCTCCGGATCGCAGCGGCATCCCTTGCCGATCGCCCCCGATGAAAAGGTGCGGACGTCCTCTTCTTCATGGAAGAGGCGCCAGGCGATGTCTTCAAGCGGCAGGTGTGAGTCGGTCAATTCCGCGTCCGAAAGAGTGCCGCCGAGGATCATGACATGCTCCCAATCGGGATGGTCATGGCGCACATGCAGGCGTTCTCGGCCCACCTCCCCTTGCGGCAAGTGCTGGAGCAGCATGCCTCCGCCGATACAGCCTTCGTCCGGATCGTGGCGCACGGCGATCCGGACGATGCTCGGGATCTGCTCCGACTGCGCGAAATAATGCTCGGCCGCCGCGCCCAGGCCAGCACCCTCCAGCGGCACAACGCCCTGATAGCGCTCACCGGTGACGGCCTGATCGAACGTGATTGCAAGAAAGCCCTTGCCGAACAGGCCGAAGAGCGTCGGCTCCTCGCCCAGCTCGGCCAGACGATCCTCATCGAACTGAGCATAGCCCCGAACGGTGCCGCCCTTGTAGTCCGCGACCAGCAGCGAGACCACGCCTTGCTGTGTCTGCGCCTGCAAGGTGAGCTGGCTTTCCTCATCCTTGAGCATCGCGCCCAGCAACGCGGCCAGCACAAGCGCCTCCGCCACCAGCTTCTCGATGACGGGCGGATAATGGTGCGCTGCCAGCACTTCGTTAAGCACCGGACCAAGGCGCACCAGCCGCCCGCGCACATTACGAGCGGACAGAGTGAAGCTGAGGACGCGATCTTCAGTGCGGGCAAGGTCAATGTCGGACATTGCGCCTAGATAGGAGCTTGCCCCGCGAAAGTCTAAGGGGCCGCTGTGGAAACATGGGAAGACCTGCTCTGCGGCGCCTCCAGCACACCGCGCAGCCACCGCCGTGCGGGACGCTCGAAGACATGGAAGGAGAGCACCGCAATTGCGATCACGATCCCGAGGAACAGCAGCAGAAAGGCAGGTGAACGCGCTATCTGATGGTCCAGAGCGAGCCCGGGCACGGTCAGGAACAGCACCAGTTGCACCGGGAAATGCCAGAGGTAGATGCCGTAGCTGGCATCACCCAACCAGCGGAAATGCCGCAGACCCTCCAGATTTATACGCGGCTCGATCATTGCAACGGCCAGAACGAGCGCCATGGCCAGAAGCGGCACAGCGACATATTGGCGCATATCCACGCTGGCGACCCAAGCTGTCTGGCCGATATGCGCCAGGAGCACGATGACGAGAAGCGCTAGCCAGGTGGCGCGCGCATGCAGCGCGAAGATGGCCGCACCGCCGAAGAAGCAGGCGGCGCAGGTAAACAGGATATAGCCGTTGAGGTGGAAGCAGGCGATCATGCTTCCCGCCGCGATGATCGCCGGCAACGCGACTCCGCCACGAAACAGAAACGGCAGCAGGAGCCAGAACAATGCGTAAACCAGAATCTCTATGGAAACCGACCAGATCGGCCCGTTGAAGCTGTAGACGATCTTCGGCCACCAGTTGGAGGCGAGGCCGAGATGGAGGAGGAAGTTGCCGAAGCCATTCTCCTGATAGACGAGAGGATGGCCGATCCGGAGTTGCGCAACCCCCTGCAGGCCGGCGACGATTAGCAACGTCAGCAAATGCAGGGGATAGAGCCGCGCGATTCGGTTGACGACGAAGCCGCGCATGGTGCTGCGTCGCGCATAGTAGACATAGGCAAAGACAAAGCCCGAGATCACCCAGAAGAGCTGCACCGCATATTTGCCGTGCGCGTAAAGCAGCGAGAGTTCGTCATGCCAGGGCTGCTGCGCCTGGAAACCGGCGATGGCGCGCGTGTCTCCCGGTGGGTAGAAAAAATGCTGATAGTGCCAGAAGATAACGGTCAGGGCTGCGAAACCGCGCATGATATCGATAAGTTGAAAATAGCCCGCGTGCTGGGGCGGAGACGCGAAGAGCGCAGAAAACCATGTGCGCGTCTCCGGCTCCGGAGCACCTTTGTTCGGCCCGGTCATCCGGCCAGCCGCTCCGGTTTAACCAAGCAGGCCGAACGCCCAGAGCAGGACGGATTTCTGGGCGTGCAGGCGATTCTCAGCCTCGTCCCAGATGAGCGACTGCGGGCCGTCGATCACCTCGGCCGCCACTTCCTCGCCGCGATGCGCGGGCAAGCAGTGCAGGAACTTCGCGCCCGGCTTGGCGCGTGCCATCAGCGCGGGCGTCACCTGATAAGGCATCATCGCGCGCAGCTTGGCCTCGCCACCGGCCTGCCCCATGGAAACCCACGTGTCAGTAACGACCACATCGGCGCTTTCCGCCGCTTCGGCTGCGTTGCGGGTGAGTGTGATCGTCGCGCCGCGCATCCGGGCTTGGTCGGCGAAGCTCGGATCGGGATCGAAGCCCTGCGGTACGCCGAAGCGGACGTCGAACTTGAACAGGCCCGCTGCCTCTATGATCGAATGCAGCACATTGTTGCCGTCGCCCAGCCAGGCCCACTGGCTGCCCGGCAAGGCAAGCCCATGCTCGATCACCGTGAGCAGATCGGCCATGATCTGGCAGGGGTGCGACAGGTCCGTGAGCCCGTTGATCACGGGCACGCTCGCATGCTCCGCCATTTCCACGATCTTGGCATGATCGTCGGTGCGGATCATGATCGCATCGGCCATGCGGCTGAGCACGCGAGCGGTATCGGCCACCGTTTCGCCCCGGCCAATCTGCGAAGTACCGCCATCGAGGATGAGCGACGTGCCGCCGAGCTGGCGGATCGCCATGTCGAAGCTCACACGTGTGCGCGTCGAGTTCTTCTCGAAGATCATCGCCAGCGTGTGGCCCGCGAGCGGCGCATCCTTGTCCGCCGCGCCTTTCGGCATGCCGGCCCGCGCTGCCTTGCGATCCATGGCGTCCGCCAGCATGGCCGCAAGTGCATCTCCGCCGGCATCCGAGAGGTTCAGGAAATGCCGGGTCATGCCGCGGACGCCTCTGCCTTGTAGCTGGCCGCGGCGGCGGACAGCTTCTCGATCGCTTCGCCGATGTGGCTTTCCTCGATCACCAGCGGCGGCAGGATCCGTACGACATTCTCGCCCGCCGAGACGGTGAGCAGCCCGTGATTGTCCCGCAGATGCGCCACGAAATCGCGCGCCTCAACCGCGGGATTGAGCTTGACGCCGAGCATCAGGCCCAAGCCGCGCACTTCTGTGAACACGCCGTCATGATTGGGGATGAGTTGCTCCAGCGCACCGCGCAGACGCTCGCCCGTCGCCGCCACGCTCTCGAAAAAGCCCGGTTCCAACATCACGTCCAGCACGGCCATGCCTGCCGCCATGGCTAGCGGATTGCCGCCATAAGTGCTGCCATGCGTGCCGAAGACCATGCCCTTGGCGGCTTCTTCCGTGGCGAGGCAGGCGCCGAGCGGAAAACCGCCGCCAATGCCCTTTGCCACGGCCACGATGTCCGGCCTGATGCCGTAATGTTCATGAGCCAGGAACTTGCCGGTTCGCCCATAGCCGCACTGCACCTCGTCCAGCACCAGCAGCAGGCCATGCTTGTCCGCAGCCTCGCGCAGGCCCCTGATGAATTCCGGCTGGCCTGCGGTCAGACCGCCTTCGCCCTGCACCGTCTCCACGAGGAAACCGGCGGTCTCATCGTCGATCTTCGAAAGTGCCGTTTCGAGATCGTTGAACGGCACATAATCGAAGCCGGGCAGCAGCGGCTCGAAGCCGTCGCGCATCTTGGGCTGGTTGGTCGCGCTGATGGTCCCCAGCGTGCGGCCATGGAACGCGTTCTGGAACGTGATCAGCTTGTGCCGCTGCGGATTGCCATTGGCATAATGATAGCGCCGCGCCGCCTTGATCGCGCACTCCACGGCTTCCGCGCCGCTGTTGGTGAAGAACACAGTATCGGCGAATGTATTGTCCACGATGCGCTGCGCGAACACCTCCCCCTGCGGCGAGCCGTAAAGGTTGGAGACGTGCATCAGCTTCGCGGCCTGCTCGGCGATTGCCTTCACCAGATGCGGATGGCCATGCCCGAGCGCATTCACCGCGATGCCGCTGGCAAAATCGAGATAGCACTCCCCGCGTTCCCCAATGAGATAGCAGCCCTCGCCACGCACCGGACGCACATCGCACCGGGGATAAACGGGCATGAGCGGGGTGATCGACATGAGGACTGCTCCCTTCTCGCACGGCGTTCTGAAACGGAAAAAGGCGGCCCGTGCGAGGCCGCCATCGTGACGATGGGCTATAATGGGAGCGAGGGGAATTGGCAATGGAAAGCCAGTTGCGCCAAGCGATCGCTTCGCTTGCCATTCACGGCCGGCCCCATGGGATATGAGCGAACATGCTCTCGAAAACCCCGCCACGGAAGCGAGGTTGCTAGCGCGCCTTCACCGCCGCCGGCACACCCACCGCGAGGGCGCCAGACGGCACATCCCGCATCACCACGGCATTGGCGCCGATGGCGGCATCGTCTCCGATCGTTACGCGCCCCATGATCACTGCGCCCGCCCCGATATTAACGCGCTTGCCGATGACCGGCGCATCGTCCAGCCGATCGAGCGAGCGCAGGCCCAGCGTGCAATTCTGTCGGATGATCGAACCATCGCCGATCACGCTGGCCCCGTGGACGACAATGCCGCCCTGATGCTCGATGATTACGCCACAGCCGATCGTCGCCGTATAGGGAATCTCGATGCCGTAGACATTGCGGCAATGACGATAGCCCCAGCGATAGAGGAGGCTGAGCGGGGCACGCAGCAGCTTGGGGTGCACCATCATGCGCCAATTGCCAAAGCGGTGCCAGAACAGCGTGCGAAAGCCCGGCCGCGTCCAGTCCCGGCCATTCGCGCGATAATCCTCAGCAACGAGCGCCCACATCTGCCTGAAGCTCATCTGCCGCCGCTCCCGCTTGCACTTTTATACTCGATCAATCGTCCGGGACTACCGCTGCGACGCCCTAGATAATAGCGCAAGAGCCCACCGAATTGCGCGAACTTGCCGAAAACCATCCAGATCCCATAGTGCAAGGCGAAGGCCAGCGGCGCACCGGCCCGCCATTTACGCAGGCCGATTCGCGCCGCCTGCGCCGGATAAAGCAGCAGCAGCAAAGAGGCGAGTGTCGCCATGGCCCATGATCGGCCAAGCAGGGCGCCGAGCCCCATGAGGACAATCGATCCAGGAATGATCCCGCTCCACATCATAATGCTGTCGCGTTGCCGCCGCCAATCAGCGAAAGCAGCGACGCCATGGCGCGCAACATGCTCTCCGAAGGCATGCCCTGCGCGGCGCGCGCGCAGCCATTGCTGCCCGGCATGATGAATGTCCGCATCGTGCAGAGTCATCTCGGCATCGATCCGGCGGACCAGCCAGCCCTTGCGGCCAAGGCGCAAGCATAGATCAGGTTCCTCGCCGGCAATGAGATCGTCATTATAGCCGCCGGCTTCACGAAGCGGCTGGACGCGAAACAGCACGTCCCCGCCACAGGCTTGAACCAGGCCGATGGGAACATTCCATTCATCATCGCACAGGGCATTATAGAAACTTGCCTGCGGGAAGCGCTCGCGGCGGCGACCGAACACAGCGCACAGCTTCTGCTCGGCATAGAGGGCCTGCTCGGCACGCCCGAGCCAGCCGTGAACCAGTTCGCAATCGCCATCCACGAATTGCACGAAGTCGAGATCCGGATGCTCCGCCAGCAACCTTCGCCAGCCTGCATTGCGCGCCCGCGCGGCCGTGAAGCCTTTCTCGGTGGAAAGCAGTTCGACACCGATGCCCATGCCCTGCGCGAACGCGACGCTATCGTCGGTCGATCCGGAATCGACATAGATTACGGGGCAGCCGGCCGGCACGCTACGCAAGCAGCGCTTCAACCGCTCGCCTTCGTTGCGGCCAATCGCGACAAGACCGATGCGCGGCAAAGGCGCGTTCATTTCAAGATCCAGGCCGGCGACCGGCCGGGAGGTTCGTCCCAACGCGTAATGGAAGGTCGCCAGTCCTGCGCTCGCGGCCAGAAGCCATGACGCAGCGTCATGGTGACTTCGCATGGCACAGCATCGGCTCGCCGCCCGCGAACGGGGCGCAAAAGAAGCGCCATGGCGCGCCCGGCAAGCCAGGCGAGATTGGCGCATATCAGGCCGCTCACACCGCCCGTCAGCGCAAAATAGCGCCGTCGCGCCTCGAAACGATAGGCCGGATATGGACGCGTGGCCACCTGCGCGCCGCTCACCACGCCGGTCGCAGCCCCGGCGATGTGCGTCACGCGGCTTTCCGGCACAAACCACATTCCCCAGCCGGCGCGGCCCATGCGGTGCATCAGTTCGACTTCCTCGAAATAGAGGAAGAAGCCATCGTCGAAGAGGCCGCTCTCGCGCAATGCGGCACTGCGGAACATCACGCTCGCCCCGGTGAGCCAGTCCGCCGCGCCAGGGTCCGTCCGCTCGACGAGCATGGGCGCAATGCCGAGAAGGCGGCCGAGCCGGGCAATTCCGCAACCGCGCAGAAATTCGCGACCGGCGCTGGGGAAGCGGAAGGCCGAGCCCGCCAGCGCGCCATCGGGCTCGAGCAGGCGGCTGCACACTGCGCCGACCTGTGGTTTATCCTGGATGACCTTGAGCAGGGAGGCCACGGCGCCGGGCTCGACGAGTGTATCCGGGTTGAGCAGATGAATATAGTCCGGCGGAGAAGGACGCTGGAGCAGGCGCAGAATGGCTTGATTATTCGCCCAGCCGAAACCGCCGTTCAAATCCAGCGGCAAGAGGCTGACCCAGTCCCGCCGTGCCGGCGCGGCGAAATGAGTGGCCAGTCTGTCGGCCGAGCCGTCTCCCGATCCGCCATCCACCACGATCACCTCAAACGGGCCGGCGCTGGCCCGTTCAGGCATCAGCGAATCGACGCAACGGATGACATAATCCGCCGTCCGGTAATTCACGATGACGATCGCGAGGGCAGGAGCGGTGGATGCGGCCATGGCAGCTCGGCATAAGTGAAGGGCACAGGGACGGTCAACGGACTCTGTCCGCCGCCTTGCTTATGAAGGATTGCTGAAAGAAAGGTCAGCCCTCAGCGAGAGGTAAGCAATTCCTTCGGCTGATGCATGGCGCCGACCGTGCGGGACACCGACTGCATGAGCTCCCAGCGCCGGGGAATCGGAAGCGCCGTCTCGCCGATCAGCACCGCGACCGCATAGCTGGTGCCATCCGGCGCGGTCATGATGCCGACGTCATTATAGCCGGTTGAGCGGGGCGCGAGATCCTGGCCGGTGCCGGTCTTATGTTGATAGGTCCAGCCCCGCGGCACCCCGGCCTTGATGCGCTGCGGCCCGGTGCGGGCGCGCTCCATGGCGGAAAGGAGAGTGCTGGTGGATGACGGCGAGAGCATCTCGCCCTTCTTGAGGCGAGCAAGCGCGCCGACCACCGCCAGTGGCGATGCGCCGTCCGGCGGATTGGCCAGATAGCTATTGAGCGCCCGTTCGCGCGCCGCACGCGGCAGATTGGCGCGGGCCGTATAGAAGCGCCGGCCTACTGACATCTCCTGCGACCATGTCACACCAGCCGCCTGGCTCTGCAACAGCCGCTCGCCCGGACCGAAGCGAATGCTGTCCGGACCGATGAAGCGCCGCGCGAGATAGCCGCGCACGGCCTCCGGCCCGCCCACGCTACGCAGGATCGAATCATTGGCGGTATTGTCGCTCTGCATCATCGCCCGGTCGAGCAGACTGCGCAGCGTCGTCGTATAGCCCGAGTCGCTCTTCACCATCGAGGCGATGGGCTGATGAAACAGAGTGAGGTCGTCGGGACGGATCGTCACCTGCCGGTCCAGCGCGATCTTGTCGCGATCCACGGCGTCGAGCAGCGTCATCGCCACCCAGAGGTGGGAGACGCTCTGCTGGGGAAAGAGAAGATCCCCATTGTGCGAGACGGTCCAGCCGGCATCGATATTCTGCACGGCGATACCCACCTTGCCATCGAACTGACGCCCCAGCGCCTGAATACTGGCAACGAGGGCAGGCGGGGGGGCGGAAGCCGGCAGCGGCGCGGAAGGAGCGGAGGGCCGTCCCGGCAGCCAGGGCGCGTTCGCGCGGGCACGGTCGGAGAGCGGCTCATGCCGTTGCGCTGACGGGGGAGTAACCTGCGGACGTGTGGCCGGGGCCTGCTGTGCCACCTGCCGTGGCGCTGGCTGCTGAACGTGCGGCTGCGCCGGCATGTTGAAACCCACGGGGGGCCGCCCGGCAGGAATCGCCGTGCAGGCACTTGCCAGCACGAGAACTAGACCGACCGCAATTTGCGTTGCCTTCATCCTCACGCCCCGAACTTTCCCTTACCAAACATGCATCTAGCTTGCTCTATCGAGCCTTAACGGCGACCGAACAAACAAGTGTGCTGCGGCGTATCGAGTCGTCTGTGCGACGGATTGCGGCGTGATGGGGAACCACGCGGCAAAAGATCGTTCGCGCCGAGCCTTGATCTTTATCAATGTAGGTCATGCACTGCTCTGACAAAATGGGATGACACAGCGATCCACAGTCGCCGTGTAAGCAGCGCCGCTGTTTTCCCTCCTAGTCAGAAACTAAGGGCGTGACGGCTTTACCGTCGCGCCCATTTTTCTCATGGTATCAGGACCGTATCCAGGGCTTCCGGCAGCATGTCCGGATAGTCGAGCGTATAATGCAGGCCCCGGCTTTCCTTGCGCTTGAGCGCGCTGCGGATGATGAGACGCGCCACTTCCAGCAGATTGCGCAATTCGATCAGATCGGCGGTCACGCGGAAATTGCCGTAATATTCGTCGACCTCCTGCGCCAGCAGATCGGCCCGATGTTGCGCCCGTTCGAGGCGCTTCGTCGTCCGCACGATGCCGACATAGTCCCACATGAAGCGCCTGATCTCGCGCCAGTTGTGCTGAACGATGACTTCCTCGTCACTGTCCGTCACCCGGCTTTCGTCCCACGGGCGGACTGCAGGCGGAAGCGGCAGGTCCGCCCAGTTGGCGCGAATGTGGTTTGCCGCCGCTTCACCGAAGACGAAGCATTCGAGCAGCGAGTTGGAGGCGAGGCGATTGGCGCCGTGCAGGCCGCTCTGCGTCACCTCGCCGGCGGCATAGAGGCCGGGGAGGTCGGTGCGCCCGTTCAGATCGATGACCACGCCACCGCACGTGTAATGCTGAGCCGGAACGACCGGGATCGGGTCTTTGGTAATGTCGATGTCCAGATCGAGCAGCCGGGCGTAGATGGTCGGGAAGTGCTCCTTGATGAACTCGGGTGGCTTGTGGCTGATATCCAGATGCACATAATCGAGCCCGAGCCGCTTAATTTCATGGTCGATGGCGCGAGCCACCACGTCGCGCGGGGCCAGTTCGCCTCGTTTGTCGAACCGGTCCATGAAGCGCTTGCCGCCGCCGGGCACGCCGGGCGGGAGCTTGAGCTTGCCGCCCTCGCCGCGCATCGCCTCGGTGATGAGGAAATTCTTGACGTCCAGATTGTAGAGGCAAGTGGGGTGGAACTGCATCATCTCCATGTTGGAGACGCGGCAGCCGGCGCGCCAAGCCATCGCGATGCCGTCGCCCGTGGCGCCCCGGGGCGCCGTGGAAAAGAGGTAGGTGCGCCCGGCCCCACCGCTGGCAAGAATTGTGGCGCGGGCCACGAAGGCGTCCACGCGCCCGGCCTTGCGATTGAGCGCATAGACGCCCCAAACATGCCCGTCGCCGGAATATTTCTCGCAATTGCGGGAGGTTATGAGGTCGATGGCGACCATGTCCTCCATAAGCGTGATGTTCGGATTGGCGCGGGCGGCCGCGAGGAGCGCGACCTGCACCGCATGGCCCGTGGCATCATCGACATGCACGATGCGCCGGTGCGAATGCCCGCCCTCGCGCGTCAGGTGCCAACGCTCACCAAAATCCTCGCCCGCATTGAACGGCACGCCAAGCGCCGCCAGCCGCTCGATCGCGGCGGGCGCTTCGGAAATGACGAACTCTACAGTGACACGGTTGTTGAGCCCGGCCCCCGCCCCCACCGTATCCTCAATATGAGCTGCGAAGCTGTCGCCCGCGTCCAGCACGGCAGCAATTCCGCCTTGGGCCCAATTGGTCGAACCGGAATCCAGCGCTCCTTTGGCGAGCACAAGAACCTTGTGTTCTTGGGCCAGATTGATCGCCGCCGTGAGCCCAGCGGCGCCAGAGCCGATGATGACGATATCGTGCGCCGAAATACTCATAGTAGACTGCTCTTCTTGCTTTCTTCCGCAGCGACTTCTCCTAGCCGCCGCGCTGATCTTTGAAAAGCAGGCGCACCACCTCAGGCAGCGGCGCGGGTGAGGCTGAGAAATACGTCTTCCAGATCGGGTTCATGGGTGGAGACATCCACGATTGCGAAGCCCTGCACCTGAATCAGGTTCAGCACCTCTCCGGCGGTTGCCCGATCCTTGAGATAGGTGATCGCAAGGCGGCGCTCACCCGTCTTCTCCGCGCGCTCGAACCGCTCATGATCCGGCGGCACATCAAAGTCGCGGTCTAGCGTAATTTCCACCACCTTCTCCCGCGCCATCCCGACCAGTTCGCGAGTAGGTTTGTCCGCAACGAGCCTGCCGTGATTGATGATGGCGATGCGGTCACACAACTCCTCGGCTTCTTCCAAGTAATGGGTCGTCAGCACGATCGTGACGCCCCTTTCGTTAAGCGAGCGGACGTATGACCAAAGCTGCTGGCGAAGTTCAATATCCACGCCTGCCGTTGGCTCGTCGAGAACGAGGATCGGGGGTGAATGTACCATGGCCTTGGCTACCATCAAGCGTCGCTTCATGCCGCCTGAAAGCGTGCGGGAATAAGCATGAGCCTTGTCTTCAAGGTGGACAGCCCGCAATAGATCCATCGAGTGGCGTTCACGCTTCGGCACACCATAATAACCCGCCTGAATCTCCAACGTTTCCAAGGGCGTGAAGAACGGGTCGAACAGTATCTCCTGATTGACGATACCGATCGAAAGGCGCGCGTTGCGGGGGTCTTCATCGACATCGAAGCCCCAGATACGAGCCGTGCCGCCTGTCTTGTTCACCAATCCGGCCAAGATGTTGATGATCGTGGATTTGCCGGCGCCATTAGGACCAAGCAACCCGTAAATGCAGCCGCGCGGGATGGTCAGGTTCACACCGTCCAAGGCGCGCTTTCCGCCCTTATAGGTTTTCCCAAGGTCGGTGATCTCAAGAGCCGCGTCAGTCATGCGGCAAGGCTAGACGATTATCGGATGAAATGAAATGATCGGCAAAGCCCATCGCGCTGCGCTGATTCTCCTACTCGCCCCGCCGAACGAGATCGCAATAACGCGCTGCGTCGAGGAACTCCGTACGGCGTAGCGTCAGCCGATTAGCGGCCTCGGCATCCTGGCCCCATTGTTCCGCCTGCCAAAGTTCGTCCAGACTGAGAATCTCGAACAGATTTTCGGCTGCCGTGGCTCGTTCCATCAGAGCCAACGTCGCTATCAGCGAGCCGCCGATCTGTGTCACCGTCGCAAGACCTGCGAGCAGCCAGGGGTCGAGTTTCTCTACCGCTTCGCGCAACGCGGCAAGCGTGCGGGCCGGCTGCTCCACAGGCATGACCCCTGCGGCCATGATGAAGTCCACGGCATAGCGGTGCCGCGCCCAGTCCAGCAGCGGCTCCCATGCCGCTTGTTGCCTGGCCAGCAGCGCTTCAGGTCCCTCCGCGCGATAGCAGAGAAGATCGCTAGCCCCGTAGGCACTGATCTGCCCTCGAAAGTCACCCAGCGCGGGAAGAACTCTGTCGAGGCTAGCATTAGCAAAACCTGTCATGGGCATGGTACGCGGATCGATCTTGTCGACTTGCGCATCCCATTCTGCCGTGATGACATCCGCCAGCGCTAAACAGGGCACAATAAGCATCATGCGAGCGGGAGTCCGCACCGGCCGATCGTCGAGCATGATCGACCAGCCCTCGTCTCCTCGAACAGCGTGTGCGGCTTTCCAAAACCGCTTCATAAGCGATCGGGCGGAGCAATCCGCGATGTCGCAAAGGCGCGAGCCAGTATGCGCGGAACGATGATGAACTGGATGAACCCAACCGTAGAGACGATAATGCCCATCCACTTGGCCTTGTCGCCCTGCACCCAGCCGAAATGCTCCAGGGAAATGGCCATGCCAAAAATCAGAATAAGCGCACCAGAGAGGCGAAATAGGCTGAGTGCGAAGAAGCGTTGCTTTGCAGCGGCAGCGCCACGCTTCGCCGATTCGACATCATGAGCCGACGCTCCGCCCACAATCTCAGCCTCTGAGTTTCGATGATTGGAATCGCTCATTGCAGCCGATATGAAGAACCAGCTAGGCGATGTCCATTGCGGCGCATGCGACCAGCCACGGCGAAGTAGCCTGCGATTGTTACCAAGAGCTTCAAATCCCTGTCACGTGGGCAGCAAATCGCGCCATCCACATCGCCATAGAGTTTTCTCCGAACGCCAGACAACAAAAAGCCCCGCAGAAGCGGGGCTTGATGATGGTTGCGGGAGCAGGATTTGAACCTGCGACCTTCAGGTTATGAGCCTGACGAGCTACCGGGCTGCTCCATCCCGCGCCAACTTGGGACCAAAAATGGCCCAAAAAGAAAAAGGCGGCCGCGGCGGGCCGCCTTTAATATGTGAATGGGTTTGAACCGTTTCAAGAACTCATGAGCGCCGGCTGCAATGCCTGGCGACGACCTACTCTTCCGGGGCTTGAGCCACAGTACCATCGGCGCAGTCAGGTTTCACGGCCGAGTTCGGGATGGGATCGGGTGGGTCACTGACGCTATGGTCACCAAGCAATGAAGCAGGCGCTCATGTGAGCGAAACGGGTTTTTAATCGATGCACCTTCCGGTTCCTCAAACAAGAACCGGGCAGTCAATACATATCAGGCGTCGGCTTACTCATCCCTGCCAACAGCCAGAGCTGTCGATGATGGTGGGACTCTACAAGCGCGAAAAGAGCAATTAGTATCGGTTAGCTCCATGCGTTACCGCACTTCTACATCCGATCTATCAACGTGGTGGTCTTCCACGGCTCTATGAAATCTAATCTTGAGGGAGGCTTCCCGCTTAGATGCTTTCAGCGGTTATCCCGTCCATACATAGCTACCCTGCTGCGCTCCTGGCGGAACGACAGGTACACCAGAGGTATGTTCAACCCGGTCCTCTCGTACTAGGGTCAACTCCTCTCAAATTTCGACGCCCACGGCAGATAGGGACCAAACTGTCTCGCGACGTTCTGAACCCAGCTCACGTACC
>Ga0160433_100349_pt1 | contig 27261 bp, 26 predicted proteins | sample HID1972K_E0MG_FD_108235 | JGI IMG/M metagenome (GOLD analysis project Ga0160433, IMG submission 108235) | Enriched pill bug-associated microbial communities from UW Madison campus, WI, USA - HID1972K_E0 MG | ecosystem: Host-associated > Arthropoda: Insects > Digestive system > Unclassified ...
GGGCTGCGCTGTCGCGCAGAGAACAAAGCCTGCAAGCGCGGCGCAATACTCTGTGGGAGCGGGCTTGCCCGCGAAGCAGGCACCGCGGTGTATGGCACCGGCTTCGCCGGTGTTCGCGGGCAACCCGACGCCCATGGAACACGCCCTGAAGTTTTACATCGACGGTCGCTGGGTCGACCCGTCGGGCAACGATCGCCTTACCGTCATCAACCCAGCGACCGAGGAGCCCCTGGGGCAGATCGCGATGGGTGGTCAGGCCGACGTGGACGCGGCGGTGCGGGCGGCCAAGCGGGCCTTTCCGGCCTTCGCCAGCACTTCACCGAGCGAACGCCAGCAATTGCTGCGCGACATTCTTGCTGCCTACCTTGAGCGCTATGACGACATAGCCGAAGCGATCCAACTGGAAGTCGGCGCGCCAAAGGCCCTCGCCCACCAATGGCAGGCAGGTATTGGCCGCCGCCATTTGGAGGCGTTGATTGCCAGCCTGGACACCTTCGCCTTTCGCAAACTGCAGGGCAGCACCCTGATCAACTTTGATCCGGTGGGCGTCGTGGCCTTGATCACCCCGTGGAACTGGCCGATCAACCAGATCGTCTGCAAGGTCGCCCCAGCGTTGGCGGCGGGCTGCACCATGGTGCTCAAGCCCAGCGAGATCGCGCCGTTCAACGCCTTGATCTTCGCCGAGGTGATGCACAGCGCCGGGGTCCCGGCCGGGGTCTTCAACCTGGTCAACGGTGACGGTCCAAGCGTGGGCGCGGCCTTGGCCTGTCACGCGGATATCGACATGGTGTCCTTCACCGGTTCCACCCGGGCGGGTATCGAGGTGGCCCGATTGGCCGCGCCCACGGTCAAGCGCGTGCACCAGGAACTGGGCGGCAAGTCGGCCAACATTCTGCTCGATGATGTGGCGCTCGAGACGGCCGTCAGCAACGGCGTGAACAGCTGCTTTGGCAACAGCGGCCAATCGTGCAACGCGCCGACGCGCATGCTGGTACCGGCCGCCCTGCACGAGCAGGCCGTGGCGATCGCCAGGCGCGCTGCCCTCGCCCACCGGCTCGGCGCGCCCGATGACGACCGCTCGACCCTGGGACCGGTGATCAGCCAGCGCCAGTTCGATGCCATCGAGCGAATGATCGCCCTGGGTATCGAAGAAGGGGCAGAGCTCGTTTGTGGTGGGGTTGGCCGGCCCGAGCATCTTGAGCGTGGCTATTACGTGCAACCGACGATATTCGCCAACGTCGGGCAGCACATGCGTGTCGCGCGGGAGGAAATTTTCGGCCCGGTGCTGGTCATTCAGCCGTACGAGGATGAACGCCAGGCCGTCGAGATGGCCAACGACAGCGTGTTCGGCCTGGCGGCCTACGTACAATCGGCAAGCCTTGAACGGGCCCGCGACATCGCCCTGCAGATGCGTGCCGGCAGCGTCTACATCAACTACCCCGCCTGGGATGCCCACGCGCCCTTTGGTGGCTACAAGCAATCGGGCAATGGCCGTGAGTATGCGCAGTGGGGGCTGGAGGCGTTTCTTGAAACCAAGGCCATCGTCGGTTTTCAGGGTTGAGGTAGACGGCCGCCTGACTCAGGCGGTCGTACGCTCACGGGTGTGAAGCTGAATCTCGGCCTTGATCACATCGGCCAACCGCTCGGCGATCATGATGGTCGGCACATTGGTGTTGGCGCAGGGGATGCTCGGCATGAGCGATGCGTCGCACACCCTGAGGTTATGCACACCAATCACTCGGCCATCGCTGGTGGTCACCGCGTCGGGGTCATCGGCACGGCCCATGCGGCAGGTCCCGGAGGGGTGCCAGGTGCCACCGACATTACGCTGGACGAAATCGCTCAACGCGGCGTCGTCGGCCAGCAGGGCTTGCAGAGTGACGCCCGGGGTTATCAGACGGTCGACCAACCAGCCACGCATCGGCCCGGCGATATCCAGCAGCAGGCTCAGCATGCCCCGTTGCAGGCTATTGAACGCCCCCGGCATCGCCACCTTGGCCACCCGTGGCGAATAGCTGGAGGGAAACACCCGGCTGCGCAGGCCGGCAAGCTCTGGGGCTTGCAAGGTACTTGCGCCAAACCGCACGGCCAGCTTCAGGCGCTGCAGATCTCGCGAGTCACTGAGCATGGCGAAATCCACTTGAGGTGCTTGCAAGGGGTCACTGGACACCAGGCGCAAGCGGCCGCGCGAATAGGATTTATTGACCCAGAAGAAGAGCGTGCCCAGGCGGTAGCCAATACTGTGCCACCCCGAGCGCGAGAGGATCGCGCCATGCATGTCGCATTTCACGGTGCCCGGCAGGCCGGATGAAAAGCGCGCGATGGCCTGTTCATGGTGTTCATCCACAAAGGGCGTGCGTCCTTTTTTGCTCAACAAGGCCGACACGGCAATCGATGGATGCTCCATGAGGTTGCCGCCCACCCCGGGGCGGTCGGCGAGCAGAGGTATGTTCAGCTCGCGCAGCTGCGCGGCCGGGCCAATGCCACTGCGCAGCAGTACAGCCGGGCTGTGGATCGCGCCGCTGCAGATGATCACTTGCCGCGCGGCAAGCTGCTGCGCATTACCCTGGCGATCGAGCACCCGAGCGCCAATGGCTCGCGCGCCCTCGAACAGCACCCGGTCCACGGTGCACTCGCAGCGCAGGCTTAGATTGGGTCGCTGGCGCACCTCGTCGGTCAGGTAGCACACCGACGTCGGGATGCGCTCGCCCTGCTCGCTTACCCCGATCGCGCCAACGAAGATGCCCTCCTCCCAGGCACCGTTCTGGTCCTCGCGATGCTTCAGCCCGCGTTTGTCGAGCACTGCCATCACGGTTTTCACGAATGGCGAGAGGAAACGCTCAGGCGTGCGTCGGACCCTGACGGGCCCGGCGTGGCCGTGCAGGGGCCCGCTGAAGTCGGTGTCGTTTTCCAGCTTGCGAAAATACGGCAGGCAAGCGTTCCAGTTCCACCCTTCGGCGCCGAGCCGTTCCCATTCATCGTAGTCGGCCGGTGCACCGCGGTTGGTCATCAGCGCGTTGATGGCCGAGCCGCCACCGAGGATGCGCGCCTGTTCGTAGCGTCGCTGGGCCGCGCCCGTGCTCATCCTGGCGCGCAGGCGCTGCCAGATGTTGCTGACATCCAGATACGCACGCCCCGGGTACCGGCTGCGAATCGCCGCCGGCATGGTGCCCAAGGAGATGTCCCGGCCGGCCTCGACCAGGCAGACCTGCACGTCAGGGTGCTCGGAAAGCCGCGCGGCCAACACACAACCCGCGCTGCCGCCGCCAAGAATGAGGTAGTCGATCATGAGGTTCGTCCAGGCGCTGTCTTACTGCACGAATTTGAGCCAGCGATCCTTGGCCGCGATGCCCGCCGCCGACGACCACCATTCTTCAGAGAGCAAGGCCTGGCGTGCCGCGTTGTCCGGCGCGCTGGGCAATTGTCTGGCCCGTTCGGCGCTCAACTTGCCGGTTTCGAACGCCGCCGGATTGCCCGGGCCATAGTCGATGTACAGCGGCAGGTTGGCCTGCAGGTCAGGTGAAATGGCTTCGTTGACGAACTTTACCGCCGTCGCGTAATTGGGTGCGTTCTTGAGGATGCACAGCTGGGTGTTCTGCAGGATGCCGTCGTTGAAGGTGAAATCCACATCGGGATTGTCCTTGCGCACTGCGCTGACCCGGCCATTCCAGATCATCAACATGTCCACTTCCCCGTCGCTGAGCAACTGCGCCGACTGCCCGCCCGAACTCCACCACACGGCGATGTCCGGCTTGATTTGCTCCAGGCGCTTGTAGGCACGGTTCACGTCCAGCGGGTAGAGCTTGTCCCGTGGCACGCCGTCGGAGAGCAACGCGGCTTCCAAGGTCCCCATGGGGTCGTTGCGCAGCGCGCGCGTACCTGGGAAATCCTTGACGTTCCAGAAGTCAGCCCAGGTTTGCGGCGCTTTCTTCAGCGATCGGTTGTTGTAGCCAATCACCGAGGAATAGAACTCGTAGGCCACTGAATAGGGTGTGCGGTAGGCTTCAGGCATCTTTGCCGCATTAGGGATCCTTGCCAGGTCCAACGGCTCGATCAGCCCCTCACGGCCCCCGCGCAGGCAATTGGAGGGTGGCGTGTCGATGACGTCCCACACCGGTTTGCCCGCATCGCCCTGGGCCTTGACCAGTGGCCAGGCGTCCGGGACGCTGTCCTGCTTGATGGTGATGTTCAGGCGCTTGGCGGCCGGGTCGAGAATGGCTTTGGTCTGCGCCTCCTGGTACGAGCCGCCTTGAGAAACGAAGGTGATCTGATCCGCTACCGCCGGCATCGCGCAGGCTACCGACATGCACAACAAGGTAGAGCCCATCGACAAGGTTTTCATGGCAAATGTCCTGAAAGTGGTTTTTCGGCAGCTGCAAAACCCGGTTCGACACCCTTGCGATTGCTCAGCGATGCGTTTTTGTTGTCGTACCGAGCGGGTACTGCTGAAAGTACAAGAGCCCAGCCTTCCCGGGCAATGCACCAATAGTCAGGCAGGCCATGACCTGGGGTTATCCATCAGCTGAGACCCTGGCGTGTGGTGGCGCGTCTATTTCACCGCTGCGAATGGCAGACGCTTTGCCAACGCCTGGGCCAGGTAGTGGACAAATACCGAAATGCGCTGCGGAATATGCCGGCGATGCTGGTAGACCGCGAAAATGTCCGCCGGGGGCGCTTCGTAATGTTCCAGCACGCGCTGCAATTGCCCGCTTTCAAGGTGTTCCTGCACATCCCAGCGTGAACGCAGGATCAGGCCGTGTCCCTCCAGCGCCAGGCTTACGGCCACCTCGCCATCGTTGCTGGACAAGGTGCCGCTGACTTTGTGCGCGTATTGCTTACCCATTTTGCTGAAGCGCCAGATGGCGTAATCGCTACCGAATTGGCGCAGCACGATGCAATTGTGCTGCGCCAGGTCCTCGACGTGGGTAAGCGCAGGCATGCCTTCAAGGTATTTCGGCGAAGCGCAGAGGATGCGTGGGTTTTCCAGCAGCCGTACGCCGATCAGGCGCGAGTCGGGAGGCTCGCCCATGTACACGCCGATGTCGAACTGGTCGTCCAGCAAGCTCAGCGGCTGGCTGGTCAGCTCCAGCGAGATCTCCAGTTGCGGGTGCAGGCGGGCGAACTCGGACACCACAGCCGCCAGGTGGCGCCGGCCAAACCCCAGCGTGCCATTGATGCGCAGGCGCCCCTGCAGCGTTGGATGCTGGGTATTGAGGGCGCTCTCCAGCTCTTCCAGCTGACGCAGGATCGGCCTGCCACCTTCCAGGTACAGGGTACCTTCGGGCGTCAACGAGAGTCGGCGCGTGGTGCGCTGCAGCAACTGCACGCCGAGCCTGGCCTCCAGTTGGCTGAGGCGCTTGCTGACCGCCGGCAGCGACAGACCGAGTTGGCGCGCGACCTCGGTCAGGCTGCCACGGGTGGCTACCTGCTGAAAGAAGCTCAGATCGTCTATGGCGCTCAATGATTCTTTCCTCAGCATCAAGAATGCATTTCACTTTAAGCTAATTATTAATCTTCGAACACTGCATACACTCCGTCCATCACCCCTTCATGTTCGGAGTCGCTATGAGCAAGGCCACTTATAAGATTGCAGTCATCCCCGGTGACGGTATCGGCAAGGAAGTGATGCCTGAAGGCATTCGAGTTCTGGATGCCGTGGCGAAAACATACGACCTGGGCCTGCAATGGACTTGGTTCGACTTTGCCAGCGCCGATTATTACCTGGCGCACGGCAAGATGATGCCCGACGACTGGTTCGAGACGCTCAAAGGGTTCGACGCCATCTATTTTGGCGCAGTGGGCTGGCCAGATGTGGTGCCCGACCACATTTCGCTTTGGGATTCGCTGCTGCAGTTTCGCCGCGCGTTCGACCAGTACGTCAACCTGCGCCCTTGCCGGCTGATGCCCGGTGTCAAGGCGCCGCTGGCCAACCGCAAGCCGGGAGATATCGATTTCTGGGTAGTGCGCGAGAACACCGAGGGCGAATACTCCAGTGTCGGCGGCAAGATGTTTGCGGGTACGGAGCGCGAAATCGTGCTGCAGGAAACCGTGATGACCCGCGTCGGCGTCGACCGGGTCCTCAAGTTCGCCTACGACCTGGCGCAAAGCCGGCCGAAAAAGCACCTCACCTCGGCGACCAAGTCCAATGGTATCGCGATCACCATGCCCTACTGGGACGAACGCGTGGCCGAGATGGGTCAGCGCTATCCCGAGGTCAAGGTCGACAAGTACCACATCGACATCCTGACCGCCAATTTCGTCCTGCACCCGGACTGGTTCGATGTGGTGGTGGCGAGCAACCTGTTCGGCGACATCCTCTCCGACCTGGGTCCCGCCTGCACCGGCACCATCGGCATCGCGCCTTCGGCCAACATCAACCCGGAGCGCAATTTCCCCAGCCTGTTCGAACCGGTCCACGGATCGGCGCCGGACATCGCAGGCAAAGGGATCGCCAACCCGATCGGGCAGATCTGGTGCGGCGCCATGATGCTCGAGCATCTGGGCCATGCCGAAGCGGGCGCGGCCGTGCTCACGGCCATCGAGACCGTGTTGGCCATGGGTCCGCACGAGGCGCCCCTGACCGCAGACATTGGTGGCAGCGGCACCACCGAAGCGTTGGGCAAGGCGATCGCCGCACGCTGCTAAGCCGTGGGGGCGCCGCGTAATCTTCCGTTTCGGCTAGCGATTACGGGAGATTATCGCGGCACAACCGGTCATCCTGAAGCCCACACATTGGATGGGTTGCGAGGTCTCATGACACTGCTCTTCAACGTCGACAGCGAACGAGGCCTGGCCTGGAAAGCGCTGTTCCAACGGCACGCGCCGGACATTGACGTCCGCTTCTGGCCGGACATCGGCGACCCCGCCGACATCCGTTACCTGGCGACCTGGCTGCCACCGCAGGATGTCCATCTGACGTTCCCGAACCTGCAGGCGATCTTTGCGACGTCGGCCGGCGTCGATCAGTTCGACCTGACGTGCCTGCCGCCCAGGGTCGAGGTCGTGCGCATGCTGGATCCTGGTATCGTCCAGGCCATCGTCGAATATGCCTGTTTCGCGGTGCTTGCCCTGCATCGAAAAATCCCTGAGTACCTGACCCAGCAACGGCAACACCAGTGGCAGGTCCAGCCGTGGGTTTCGGCGCCGCAGCAACGGGTTGGCGTCATGGGTCTGGGCAACCTCGGGGTCGCCGTGCTGGAGCGCTTGCGCAGCTTCGGCTTCGCGCTCAGGGGCTGGGCACGTTCGACGAAACGGATCGACGGTGTGCAGTGCTTCGCCGGGGCCGACCAGCTGCCGTCCTTTCTCAATGAATGTGACATTCTGATCTGCCTGCTGCCGCTTACCGAAGATACCCGCGGCATTCTCGATGCGTCGACCTTTGCGGCGCTTCCCAGAGGCGCGAAGCTGATCAACCTGGGCCGTGGCGGCCACCTGAACGAAACCGACCTGCTGGCGGCCCTGGACAGCGGCCAGTTGCAGCATGCCGTGCTCGATGTGCTCAATGACGAGCCACCCACGGCCGACCATCCGTTCTGGCAACATCGGCAAATCTGGCTGACACCGCACATTGGCGCGATGACCCAGCCGGAAACAGCCTTTGAAGTGCTGTTGGCCAATCTCAGGCGTCACCAGCGCGGTGAGCGGATGATTGGTACCATTAGCCGCAGCGAGGGTTATTGAGCCCAGGATCGTTCTCCGTGCGCTGGCCAGGGTAGAACACGTCGCCCTGCACAGGGGGTGGCATCCGTTTGAATTGACGGGAGACCGCTATGCGCACGACAGGCAATACCCTTCTGATCACCGGTAGCGGCAGCGGTATCGGCCGCGCGTTGGCTGTCGCTTGCTGCGTTTCTTTCCGCCGGTGGTCATTGATAGCCTGATCACCATCGTCAGCGGATGTCTGTAGCATCTTTCAGGCATGGCGCCGGCCTGGTGGGCGGGCGCCGGCGGCGGATTTCCAGATGGCGGTGTGCGCTGCCGCAACCCGTCTTGGACCAGTGCCTCCAGTGAGACCGTATGGCCTGGGTTTGGGCCCGCTGCGCGGGCCATCGCGGCGCAAGGCACGCTCCCACAGGGCCCTGAACCAGACAGTGGGAGGTACCTGGATAGCCACGCTGATACAGGCAGAATAAGGCACCCGACCGGTCTACCGGACGGGCGAAAGAATGTGCGCGGGTTACTCGCCGTAGATATCGAAATCGAAATACTTCTGGCGAATTTTGTCGTAGGTCCCGTTGGCACGAATGGTCGCCAATGCCTGGTTGAAACGCCCCGCCAGCGGATCGTTCTTGCGCACGGCGATGCCGATGCCGGTACCAAAAAATCGCTCTTCGGTAAAATTCGGGCCGACGAACTCAAACTCTTGCCCTTCCGGCCGCTTCAACAGGCTTTCATCGATCACCACCGAGCTGGCCATGGTGGCGTCGAGACGCCCGCCCAGCAGGTCGAGGAACACTTCGTTCTGCGAACCGTAGCGCACGATTTCAGCACCGGCCGGGACAAACTTTTCGGTGACGTAGCGATCGAAGTTGGTTGCGCGCTGCACCCCGATTCGTTTGCCTTTGAGCTGGGCAGGAATTTCGCTGGCATCACTGCCCTTCTTGAACACCAGGCGCGCCGGAATGCGGTAGTAGCGATTGGTAAAGTCGACCGATTTCATCCGTTCAGGGGTCATGGATACCGAAGAAATCACCGCGTCGACTTTCTTCACCTTGAGCGCTGGAATCAGCCCGTCGAATTCCTGTTCCTGCCAGACGCACTTGACGTTCATTTCGGCGCACAGTGCCTGGCCGATGTCATAGTCGAAGCCGACGATGGTGTTATCGGGCGTCTTCGAGGCAAATGGCGGGTACGCCGCTTCGATGCCCAGGCGAAGAGCCTGCTCCGCCGCGTGCAGGTTGGCGCCGAACGCCATAAGCGAAATGAGGCCGACCTTCAATGCAATGTTTTTAACGTTCATACATGGCTCCAGATGCGATGTTATTCATGTCGGACGCTCCGCGAAAGAAGGCGTCCGTTATGGCAGCGGCAATGTGAACAGGCAGAGGTGGCGGCTCTATCGGCTACCTCCTCTGTCGTTGCGCAAGGTTTTACCAAGCGCAACGGGTACTACACGGACATTCAAACGGCCGCGGTGACGATCAACTCCAACAGGATCTGCGGATCATCGAACATCACTTGGGCGGTGGCACGTGCCGGCGTTTGCGCGGCATCGACCCAGTCACTCCAGGTTTCATTCATGCCAGCGAAATCGGCGCTCATGTCTTTCATCCAGATCTGCACGCTGAGCAGCCGGCTCTTGTCACTGCCGGACATTTCCAGCAATTGATCGAGCCGTTGCAGCACTTGGCGTGTCTGGCCACGGATGTCCTGGCTGCAATCGGCGGCCACGATGCCGCTAAGCCAGGCCACGCCGTTATGCACGACGCTGCGGCTCAGGCGTGGATTGCTTTCGATGCGTTGGATAAGGCTCATAAAGGCTCCTGAGTGAAAGGTGTCTCAGTGGACAATTGGGCAAGCGTGATGGGTTTAAGAGGCGAACGAATGCGGTAATAGCCAACCGCGGCGGCGGGGACCTGGCGCTGCTCGGCGATGATTTCGGTGACGCTCAGACCACAGAGGCGGCCCTGACACGGCCCCATGCCGCAGCGACCGAACGCCTTGGTCTGGTTGGGCCCCAGGCAACCGAGCGCGACGTGCTGGCGAATCGCGCCGGCGCTGACATCTTCGCAACGGCAGACAATCACCTCATCGGCGGGTATGCGGTTTTGCTGTTGCGGGCGGTACACCGCATCGATCAGTGGCCGCGCGGCACGCTGGCGACGCAGGGCCTTTCGATAATGGGCGAGCCGTTGGCGCAGCTGCCGCGAATCGACTTTTCCCGCGCTGGCGGCGATCGCCAGCCCAGCCTGACGGCCTTCGAGCAGCGCCGCTTGTGCGCCACCGATGGCCCCACCGTCACCGGCGATGAAAATGCCCGGCAGACTGGTTTCGCCCAGGCTGTCACGGCGCGCGATCCAGCACAGTTGTTGTTCGCTCCAGTCATGTTCGAGGCGTAGCGACCAACTGATCTGGGTGTTGGGTACCACGCCTTGATGCAGCAGGATCAGCGGGGCGGGGATGGTCCAGCGCCGACCGCCACTGTCGAAGCTCAGGGCGCTTGCCTGTGCCTGACCTTCGATACGCAAATCTCGGGCATCGCGCACATGCCTGACCCCGGCGCGTTTCAATTCCGCTAGCAGTTGCAGGCCCTTGAGCAGGTCACGCCAGCCGCGCAAGGCGCCAGGGATTTCGCGCCAGGCTCGCAGCAGGTCGCCCCGGCCACTGGTGTCCACCAGCGCCTCGATGGCGATGCCCGCCCGCAGGTATTGCACCGCAAGCAGGTACAACAGGGGCCCGCAGCCGGCCAACAGCACCGGCTGCCTCGGCACCAGCGCAGCGCTTTTGAGCAGGATCTGGCCGGCTCCGGCGGTCATGACGCCGGGCAAGGTCCAACCGGGGATAGGCATCGGTCGTTCGAACGCACCGGTGGCAATCAGCACATGACGCCCTTGCAGGACCTCAGCGCGGCCATCGATCAGGTAATGCACCTTGCGCTGGGGTGTCACCTGCCAGATCGCCGCGTTCCCCAGGTACAGGGCCCCGCACTGGAGGAACTTGGCGACCAGCCCAGCGCCCGCCTGATAATCGTCACCCAACACGCCGCGGCTGCGCGCATCGGCCTGCAGGATGTTGCGATAGATCTGCCCACCGGGGCTGGCCTGCTCATCCAGCACGACAACCGACAGGCCATGTCCGGTGGCCTCAAGGGCCGCGCTCATGCCCGCGGGGCCTGCGCCAATCACGATCAGGTCGACCGTTTGCTTATTCATCAGCGCCCTCCTCGGCGTGGCCATCGGCCAGAAACTCCCGAGCCCCGCGCTGGCGCAGAACACGCATGCCGGCTCGAACCGGGAGCAGGCACGCCTGACAATTGGCTTGCCCGTCCACCTCGACCAGGCATTCAAAACACACGCCCATCATGCAGAAGGGCGCGCCGGGCCTGCCGCTGACCGCGCTTTCGCGCGTGTGAGTAACGCCGCTGAGCAGCAATGCGGCGGCCAGGGACACGCCTGCGGGCACCGACAAGGACGCGCCTTCGAATTCGATCTGCACGGTTTGATCCGCGGGCCCCAAAGCCCGGAACACGCTCTCAGCCGGCATGGCGCACCTCATGGTTGCGGCTGAAGCGCTGCAGACCGAAAGCCGCCACCCCCGGCTCGTCATAATCACCCCCAATCCACGGCGCCAGACGCAAGGCATGGATTGCCGCCAGGGTCACGCCGCTATGGCAACTGACCACGACCGCCCCAGGGCAGTCCCGCGAAGCTTCATAGATGGGAAAACCGTCGGCGCTCAATACGCGCAGCGCACCCCAGGCCCGAATCAGGCGCACCTCTGCCAAGCGGGGGAAGCACTGCACGGCGCGCCGGGCAATGTCGGCCATCACGTCGCTGCTGGTACCGTCATCGAACCCCGCCGACTCATGGGAGTCGCCCAACTGAACCGTGCCTTCATCGGTCTGGCGCACGTAAGTGGTGGGGTAATGCAGAAAGGGTTTGAGTCGCTCGGTGACCAGGATCTGCCCACGGTTGGGGCTCACTGGCACGTCCATGCCCAATTGTGCGCCTAACTCGCGGTTGCCAAGGCCAGCGGCCAATACCAGCTGCCCGGCATGCCAGCGCTGCTCACCGGCGTCCAGCTCGAAGCCCGAGGCCCGCTGACCAATGGCGCGGACCCGCTGGCCATTGACGATCCTGACCCCTCGCGCCTGACAGGCGGCGTACAACGCACGCAACAATTTCAATGGATTGACATGGCCATCCATGGGTGAGTAACAGCCGCCCACCACGGTCGGGCCCACACCCGGCAAGCGAGCGCGCAGTTGGTCCGCCTCCAGCAATTCAAACGGATAACCACCGTCCATGGCCTCGCGCAACCAGAGCAACCGGCGGCTTTCTTCGGCCATCTCTTGTTCACTCAGACACAGCTGAAAACCGCCCGGCTGGCGCAGATGAACGTCGATCCCGCTATCGGCTTGCAGGGAGGCGGCAAACCGTGGCCACAACGCCACCGCTTCGCGCGACCATTGCGCATAGGGGCTCATCCCGTAACCCTTGCCCTGCACCCACAACAGGCCGAAGTTGCCGCGCGCGGCCCGAAAGGCATCATCCCCTTCATCCAGGACACTGACCTGGCGTCCGAGCAAGGCGAGCCCATAGGCAATGGACAGCCCCACCAAACCGCCCCCGATTACCAAGACATCAGTTTTTTGCATGAGTCGTGCTGTCGCTCTTTCAATGCTGATGAATCACCTACAACGCTGGCATTGCACCTGGATGATCCTGATGCAGATGATCCTAGAGAGCTGACAGGCGCTTGAAAAATGCTTTATTTTGGCAAGCCTATGTTTTCTCGTTATGGTTTTTAAAAGGATGCTGCATGAATCTTCGCCAGCTGGAAGCCTTTCGCGCGGTCATCCTGGGCCAGACCGTTACCCGTGCCGCCGAGATGCTCAACATCTCGCAACCCGCGGCAACGCGGCTGATAGCCAGCCTTGAAGAGGACATCGGTTTCAGTCTGTTTGACCGGATCAAGGGCCGGTTACAACCGACCGCCGAAGCAATGACGCTGTACCAGGAAGTGCAACGTTCACTGCTCGGGGTCGAACGTATTGCCCGGACGGCGCAGGACATCCGCAGCCTGAAACGCGGCTCGCTGCACATCGCCAGTGCCCCGGCCATGGGTCTATCGTTCCTGCCACGCGCTATCGCCGCATTCTTGAGCGAACATGAACACGTGCAGATTTCGCTGCTGGTGCAATCATCGCGCGAGGTCGTGGACCTGGTGGTTGGCCAGCGCTGCGACCTGGGCATCATCGTGCTGCCCAACAGCTACCCCAGCCCGCGGGCAGAAAAACTCCTGGCCACGCGTATGCTGTGCGCACTGCCGGCCAATCATCGCCTGAAGGACACGCCTACGATCCGTGCGCAGGACCTGCAGGGTGAAGCCTTTATTTCCTATCCCCAATCCATTGGCTCGCGCCAGCACATCGACTCGATCTTTGCCGCTTATGGCGTCGAGCGCGAACTGCGCCTGGAAGCCCAACTGTCGCAGCCCATGTGCGGCTTCGTCGAACAAGGGCTTGGGGTAGCATTGGTCGATGCCATCAGCGCAGTCGAGTACCGAGGCAGTGGCGTCGTGTTCAGGGCGTTCGAACCGGCGATCGAGACGGATTTCAGCATGCTGTTGCCAGTTCAAGGCCCGGCTTCGAAACTGCAGATCAGCTTCCTTGAACACATGCAGCACTTCATCGCTCGGGAGGTGCCGGCGGATTACCGGTTTTAGAGGCTTGGGAAACGTGAGGTGCTATTGCTTGGATTTCAATCCAAGTCGTATCCGCATCTCGTCTGTAATCAGTTGAGTAGTACCTGCCCCACATGTACTGAGAGCCGCTTTACCTTCGATCGAAGCACGGCCCCTTTGGAAGAGCCCAGCTCTTGAGCGTGCCATCCAACTCGAGGCGAAAGTCATGGTGCAGGCGAGTTGCATCGTGCTTCTGAACACCGGACTGTAGAGCTTGGGAAGTTGAACGTCCTGCGCGCTTGCTCGGCCGGGGCCAGGCGGACTGATTACACCTCTGGCGGGAGCGAGGGACGGGCAACCTCATCGGCGCTACCGTTTAGTCAGCTCATTGGAACAACGCAAGGTCCCTTGCCTCTATCGAAGAAGAGGCCTGCAATGATTGACGCTGCTATAGGTATGAAGCCAGGTGAACCCGACCACAGGAAGGCCACCGCAGACGGGTAATCGCTACACCGTTTTCAATCCGCGGCGCCCACGACGCTTTTCGGTAGCTCGATAATATGACTTAGGCAGAGGCCAGCATGAATACCACTTCCACCAGCCTGACATTCTCTTCCCTGTATCCTGGAGATCGATTTAGCACTGGCGCGGATGAACGCCTGTATACCAAGCTGACCGATGACCAGGCGCGTGAACACAGCGTGCATTCGATCAATCTGAAGGAGGAAGGCTTTGGCTACACTGACGACGAGATCGTTACCTTCACCGCCCAGACGCCTGTTCGCTATGTCCCCGTCGCAGGGCCGCTACGGGTAGGCGGGTAGTGCCCCCGCATGAACTCAGCCGGGGGCACCACGTTCACGGCAGGTGCTGTTAATGATCACTGCTATTTTGAGGCCCACCGGACTGCATACCGCCGGATACCGCATCTAGCGTATCGGCCCCCGCTGGCTGCTGCTGCGCCTGCAATTGTTCACGCGCCTCGCGCCAGTGGTCCTGTTCTGCGCCGTCTGGCTTGCCAGCAAGCTCCCACAGTTCGTAAGCCCGCTCGCGAATCTGGCTGTCGTCGATCATGATGTCATCCTCCTGTCAGGGTTGCGCTGCTTTGTTGCCGTTCCCAGGCACCTGTGGGTGCTCAGTGCGTGATCACCTAGGGCTGTTCTTGGCTGACCTGAACAGGATCAGAGAAGTTGTGGCCGTGATTCGGCAGCGCGACGATCGGTCCTCCATCTTTCAGGGTTGCACCTTTCATGGAGCGTCGAGGTGGGTCTACACAGACGCATCTCGATAATACGCTTTGAGCGTATCGACGAACTCCTCGGCCAGGCGCGTCCTTGCCTGTGCGGTGGGCCATATCACATACGTCGGAAAGAGGATGTCCGGCTTGAACGGCCTGACCACGATCTCACGGTGAAGATAATCCCTGGCCACCAATGGGTGAGCGAGGGTTACGCCCATGCCCAGCGCGACCATTTCGCAGTTGATCGCGCTGTACTGCGCCTCGACGGCCATTACGCGCTCGACGCCAGCCTGCTCGAATAAATCATCCACGACCGAACGGGTGCCATCGCCGTGGCAGAGCGATACGAACCCCTGCCCTTCAAGGTCAGTGAAGGTGATCTGCGACCGCTCGGACAGGGGATGGGAGCGCGGCAACACACAGACGGCCGCCATCTCGGCCAGCAACTCGACCTGTTGACTGTTGACGTCGCCGGGATGGACCACGATGCCGATGTCGCAGAATTGCGACTTGACCCATTGCTCCACCGTCGGTGAGGAGTTCACATGCAACGACACCGTGAGCTCGGGGCGCGAATCGACGAAGGTCTTGAGCACGCCGGGCAGCACGCTCATGCCGGTGGATGGCACGGCCGCTACCCGCAAGCGCCCGGAACCCAGGTTGCGAATGTTCTTGGCCGAATGCTTCAAGCTGTCGAGGCCGACATAGGCGCGCTCGACCTCATGAAAGAATGCCTGCCCCTCCTGAGTCGGGATCAACCGTACGCCCGCCCGTTTGAACAAGACCAAGCCGGTGCTCAGCTCCAACTGCGCAATCAGCCGGCTGACATTGGGCTGTGAGGTGTACAGCGCTTCGGCGGCCGCCGTCATCGAGCCTAAGCGCATCACGCTGCGGAACGCTTCTATCTGCCTGAGATTCATCGGCGCTCTCCCATATCAAATATGAATGACTAACCCGAATATGCGTATTTGACCATATGGATAGTGCATCGCAATACTCAGACCCAGCAACCCATAGCGCACTTGAAGATGCGCCACCGCGCGATGATTCGCCGGGAGTATGCCCAGCGCATGCATAGCTTCGGGACCGCCGAAGCGACTGACGCATTGTTCGATCTGCCCCTGCACTTCGGAGATAGTCTGTGAATAGCCATCCTTTGACCTCAGTGACGCCACCGCTTCGCCCATTGACCCGTATCGCCAGCGCTGTCGGCTTGACCCTTCTGGGGTTGAGCAGTGGCGCATTCGCCCAACCGACGCTGTACGTCGCCGGCGTGGGCGGGTCCACCGAGCAGATGTACAAGACCAAAGTCATCCCCGCCTTCGAAAAACTGCACGACGTCAAAGTGGTGTACGTCGCGGGCAATTCCACCGAAACCCTGGCCAAGCTGCAGGCACAGAAAGGACGCCAGCAGATCAACGTCGCGCTGATGGATGATGGGCCGATGTATCAGGCGCTGCAGATGGGCCTGTGTGAAAAGCTCAGCGATGCGCCGGTGTACAAGGACCTCTATCCGCTGGCACGCATCAGCCCCGAGGCGACGGGCATCGGTATGGTCGCCACCGGCATCGGCTACAACGAGGAAGCCTTCAAGAAACGTGGCTGGACACCGCCCGATTCATGGGAAGACCTGACCCATCCACGCTACAAGCAACTGCTCGGCATGCCACCGGTCACCAACACCTACGGCTTGCACACCCTGGTGGAAATGGCCCGTTTGCGCGGCGGCGACGAGAAGAACATCGACCCTGGCTTCAAGGCGCTCAAGGACGAAATCGGCCCGAACGTATTGGCCTGGGTGTCGGCCCCGGGCGAGATGGACGGCATGATGCAAAACGGCGACGTGGTCATGGCGGTATACGGCAGCGGTCGTGCGGTAGCGTTGCAGGGCACCGGCTTTCCGCTCAAGTTCATCTACCCCAAAGAGGGCGGCATTGCCTTGCAACTCGCGGCCTGCGGCGTCACGCCCAATGCCCAGCCGGCGTTGTCGCAGCAATTCATCCAGCACGTGCTGTCTCCCGAAGTGCAGATCATCCAGGCCCAGGATAACGGCTTCGCGCCGGTCAACCAGACCGTCACCCTCGAGCCGGACATCGCCGCGCGCATGCCCTATGGGCCGGAGCAGGTCAGCGCGTTGATCAAGGTCGATTGGGACACGATCAACCAGAAGCGCAGCGAGTGGACGACGCGCTGGAATCGCACGGTCGAACGCTGACCGCTTGCCGGTTCCGATTCCTTTCCGCCCCCTTCTGGAGACGCAGGCCCTGCCTGCGTGGCAAGCCAATGGCATTTCTCACACTCGAAGGTATCGTCAAGACCTACGGCAATTTCAGGGCCATCGATGGCCTGAACCTGGAAGTCCGTCATGGCGAATTCATCGCCTTGCTCGGCCCCTCCGGCTGCGGCAAGACCACCACCCTGCAATCGATTGCCGGCTTCGTGCAGCCAACAGAAGGGCGCATCGTCCTGGATGGCCGCGACATCACTCATGTGCGGCCCGAGCAACGGGGCCTGGGCATTGTCTTTCAAAGCTACGCGTTGTTCCCGCACATGACCGTGGCGCAGAACATCAGTTTCGGTCTGGAAATGCGCGGCGTGCCCAAGGCCGAACGGAGCAAGCGCATCGTCGAGGCGCTGGACCTGGTGCGCCTCGGCGGCCTCGGTGAGCGGTACCCCAAGGCATTGTCCGGTGGGCAACGGCAACGGGTGGCCATCGCCCGAGCCTTGGCCATTCGGCCGAACCTGTTGCTGCTCGATGAACCCATGTCCAACCTGGATGCCAAGCTGCGCGAAGAAATGCACATTGAGTTGCGGGCGATTCAGCGCAACCTGGGCATCACCACCATTCTGGTGACCCACGACCAGGTCGAAGCGATGACCATGAGCGACCGCATCGCGGTGATGCACAAGGGCCGCATCGTCCAGATCGATACGCCGTTCGAAGCCTATGAGCGGCCGCATTCACCCTTCGCCTCGGCATTCCTGGGCAAGACCAACGCCTTTGCCGGGGCCGTGCAAACCCGCAATGCCCGCTGCTGCCATGTGCTGGTCACGGACACGTTGATGCACGTACCCCACGAAGATCGCTCGCTGGGCGACGACGTCAACGTCTATATCCGCCCGGAAAAAATCCGCCTGACGGCCGCGGGTAGTGGGCGGCTCAACGGACGCATCCGCCTGCGCGTGTTCTTGGGCAACCTGTGGTTGATCGCGGTGGAAAGTCACCTGGGGATGGTGCACTTGACCCAGCCCAACCTGGGCACGCCGCCGCCCGACGAAGGCAGCGAAATCGGCCTGGACTGGTTCGACGATGACCTGCGCCTGCTCGATCGTGAGGTCTCCCATGGCCAAGTATGATGCCGAACACGTCGGTGCCGCGCCGTGGTTGCTGAGCGGCCCGGCCTTGCTGGTCTTCGTTGCGCTGTTGCTCGCGCCATTGCTGTTGACCGCCGTATTGTCGCTCAACCTGTACAGCGACACCGAAGGCGTGGTGTCGGTCTACAGCCTGGGCAACTACCTGGAGGTGTTCAAGGACGACTACTTCCACGAAATCTTCCTGCGCACCGGCGTCATGGCGTTGGCGGTCACGGTGTTTTGTGTCCTGCTCGGCGTGCCGGAAACCATCATCATTGCGCGCATGGCACCGCGCTGGCGCTCACTGTTCCTGCTGGTGGTGCTCGGCCCGCTGCTGATTTCGGTGGTGGTGCGTACCCTCGGCTGGGCGATCCTGTTGGGCAACAACGGGCTGATCAATGATGCCTTGCAAGCGCTGGGCATCACGCAGCAACCGGTGAAAATGTTATTCACCCAGTTCGGCGTGATCATCGCCCTCACCCACGTGCTGGTACCGTTCATGGTGATTGCGGTGTGGGCGACCCTGCAGCGCCTGGACCTGCAAGTGGAATGGGCTGGCCTGTCCCTGGGGGCCTCGCGGCTTACGGTGTTTCGCCGAATCATCCTGCCGCAGATCATGCCGGGCATCCTCTCGGGCTCGATCATCGTCTTCGCCCTGGCGGCCTCAGCCTTCGCCACGCCGGCGATCATCGGCGGCCGTCGCTTGAAAGTGGTGGCGACGGCGGCCTACGACGAGTTCCTCGGCACCCTCAACTGGCCCCTCGGCGCTGCCATCGCGATGCTCCTGCTGCTCGCCAACCTGGTCATCATTCTGGGTTGCAGCAAGCTGGCCGAGCGCCGCTTCAAACACGTCTTCGAGTAACCGGCCATGCACAAGAACGGATTTTTCTCGCTGCTGTTTCACCTGTCGTTCGTCACCTTCATTGTCGCGCCGCTGCTGGTGGTGATGGTGATGTCGTTTACCGGCAAGGGCTACCTGTCACTGCCCACCGATGGCCTGTCGTTACGCTGGTTCCGGGCGCTGTTGGACAACCAGGAAATGCTCGACGCCTTTTACCTGTCGCTCAAGCTCGGGCTGGTCTCGGCCACCCTCGCGACGCTGTTGGCGATTCCAGCGGCGCTGGCGATCAGCCGTTACGACTTTCCGGGGCGCAGCGCGCTCACCGGGTTTCTGTTGTCGCCAATGATGATCCCGTCCGTGGTGCTTGGGATCGCCTTTCTGCGGTTCTTCTCGGTGGCGCAGATCGGTGGGTCGTTCTGGGCGCTGAGCATCACCCACGTGATCGTGGTGCTGCCCTATGCGTTGCGCCTGACGCTGGCCTCCGCCATTGGCTTGGAGCGTGACATCGAACAGGCGGCCCTGTCGCTCGGCGCGCGGCGCTGGACAGCCTTCCATCGGGTGGTGCTGCCACGCATCCGTACCGGCGTGATTGGCGGCTGGATGCTGGCGTTCATCCAGAGCTTCGACGAATTGACCATGACCGTGTTCGTCGCGACGCCCGGCACCACCACCTTGCCGGTGGCCATGTACAACCAGATTTCCCAGACCATCGATCCGTTGATCACGGCCGTCTCGACATTGCTGATCGTCGGCACGGTGCTGTTGATGCTGCTGCTCGATCGGCTGGTGGGGCTCGATCGGGTACTGATTGGAGAAGGCAAATGAGCCAAGACATCACGCAATCGGATGTCATCGTGATCGGCGGCGGGTTGGTGGGCATGGCGGTGGCTTATGGGCTGGCGCGCAGCGGGGTCCAGACCGTGGTCCTGGATCAGGGCGACGATGCCTTTCGTGCCTCGCGGGGCAATTTCGGCCTGGTCTGGGTCCAGGGCAAGGGCCACGACCTGCCAGACTACTCGCGCTGGACCCGTTCCTCGGCGACGCGCTGGCCGGCATTCGCGCAAGCGCTTTTGGCTGACAGCGGCATCGAGGTGCAGCTCAAGCAACCGGGTGGCTTTCATATGTGCTTCAGCGACCAGGAGCTGCTGGAGCGCGAGGCGCGCTTGCGTGCCCTGCAGGATGCGCTGGGCGACTATCCGTTCCAGATGCTCGACGCCGCCGACCTGAAAGCGCGTTTGCCGTTGATCGGACCTGCCGTTGTCGGGGCCAGCTACACACCCCAGGATGGCCACGTCAATCCATTGAAATTACTCCGGGCGCTGCATGCTTCGGCGCAGGCCAAGGGCGTGGGACTGCACAGCGGCGTGCAGGTCGAGCGTATCGATTGCGCGCCCGGCGAGTTTCGCGTCATCACCGAGCGGGGTTGCTTCGTTGCAGCCCGCATCGTGCTGGCCGCGGGGTTAGGCAATCCGGCGCTGGCGCGGCAGGTGGGCCTGCATGCGCCGGTGGCGCCCAACCGCGGACAGGTGCTGATCAGCGAGCGGGTCCGACCGTTCCTGGATTACCCGACCATCAACGTCCGGCAGACCGATGAAGGCACGGTGCAACTGGGTGATTCCATGGAGGAAGTGGGCTTTGACGACGGCACCTGCGCCGAAGTGATGGCCGCCATCGCCAGGCGCGGTGTCTCGACCTTTCCATTGCTGCGCGATGTGCGATTGGTCAGGGCCTGGGGTGCCTTGCGGGTGATGAGTCCGGACGGGTTCCCCATCTACCAGCAATCCACCACTCGCCCCGGTGCCTTCGTGGTCACCTGCCACAGCGGCGTGACCTTGGCCGCCGCCCATGCCCTGCGCATCGCGCCCTGGATCATGGGCGGGGCGAGACCGGCCGAACTGCAGGCGTTTAGCGGCGAGCGTTTTCTAAATGACAAGGTGTACTCCCATGCGCACTGATCCGCTGTTTCAACCCGTCATGAGTGAAGGCAGCGCGAGGCATACTGTGAGCCTGAGCTTCAACGATCAACCACTGACCGTGCCGGCAGGCCTGAGTGTTGCCGCGGCGTTGCTGATGTCCGGCATCCAGCGTTTTCGCGCCACGCCCGTGAGCGAGGCGCCACGGGCCCCGTACTGCATGATGGGCGTGTGCTTCGAATGCCTGGTGGACATCGATGGCGTCCCCAATCGCCAGAGTTGTTTGATTGAGGTGGCCGACGGCATGCGTATCCGTTCGCAGGAAGGTGCGCGTGATCTGGTCTATCAACCGGTGACTATCCAGGCCATGGAGGTACAGTCATGAGCCGTGAAACCGTCGATGTGGTAGTGATTGGCGCGGGCGCGGCCGGGATGGCCGGGGCAAGCGCGATGGCCGACCTGGGCTTGCAGGTGGTGTTGCTTGACGAGCAAGGCAGCCCTGGCGGACAGATCTACCGGGGTATCACCCTAGCGCCGCTGTCCCGAAGGGATCTGCTGGGACCGGATTATGCCCATGGCAACCAACTCGCCCAAGCCCTGGCGGCATCCAGCGTACGCTATGAAAAAGCCGCCGCGGTGTGGCAGGTGACCCGGGATCATCAGGTCAGCTACCTGCGCGAAGGTCGTCTGCACACGCTGCAGGCCAAGGCCGTATTGCTGGCCACCGGGGCCATGGAGCGACCGTTTCCCATTACCGGCTGGACCTTGCCCGGCGTGATGAGCGCGGGCGCCGCGCAGATCCTGTTGAAAAGTTCGGGCCTTGCGCCAAGCGAGCCGGTGGTTTTGGCCGGTTGCGGACCGCTGTTGTACCTGCTGGGTTGGCAGTACCTGCGCGCGGGTGTGCAGATCAAGGCCTTGGTCGACACCACGCGGCCCGAAGACTACTGGCGTGCCCGCCGCCACCTGTTCGCCGCCCTGCGGGCCTGGCCGTACCTGCGCAAGGGCATTGAGCTGATGCGCAGTCTGCGCAGCGCGGGAATCGCCCACCACACCGGTGCCGAGCACCTGAAAGTCGAGGGGCAGGAGGCGGCCCAGGCACTGACCTTCAGCGTGTCCGGCAAAGCGCAGCGCATTGCTACCCGCTGCGTCCTGTTGCATCAAGGGGTGGTGCCGAATATCCAATTCAGTCAGTCGCTGCGCGCGCGCCATGAGTGGGACCTCGATCAGCTGTGCTTCCGTCCACTTACCAATCCGTGGGGCGAACTCGATGTGCCGGGTGTCTACGTCGCTGGCGATGGCGCCGGTATCGGTGGTGCTCAGGCGGCAGAGGTGCAGGGGCGATTGGCGGCGCTGGGGATCGCCATGCAGCTGGAGAAGATCGACGCGTCTACCCGTGATCGCAAGGCCAGCCCCTTGCGCGCGCAGCTGGAGGCCAACTTGCGGATCCGGCCATTTCTCGACGCGCTTTACCAGCCCAAGGAGGCCAACCGGATCCCCGCCGATGAGGTGATGGTCTGTCGCTGCGAAGAAGTGACGGCGGGCGAGTTGCGTGGCTTCGTCGCCCTCGGCTGCGCGGGGCCGAACCAGGCCAAGTCATTCGGCCGGTGTGGCATGGGCCCCTGCCAGGGACGTATGTGCGGGCTGACCGTCACTGAAGTCATCGCCAAGGCCCGGGGCGTTTCAGCGAGCGAGGTGGGTTATTACCGCATTCGCCCCCCTATCAAACCCATCACCTTGGGAGAACTGGCCGGTGATTGAGTCGAGCGCACGCCAGGCTGACGTGCTGGTGATCGGGGGCGGCCTCCATGGCTTGAGCACGGCGCTGTACCTCGCCCAGGCCGGGGTCAAGGTGACGCTGCTGGAGGCGGATTACTGCGGCCGGCATGCCTCCGGCGTGAACGCCGGTGGCGTGCGCACCTTGGGCCGTCATACCGCGGAAATACCCTTGGCGCTGTCGTCGAGCGCGCTCTGGCACGAACTCAAGACCACCCTGAGCGACGACGGCGGCTTCGTACCCAGCGGGCAGCTCAAATTGGCCGAAACCATGGCCGAGCTGGAAGAATGCCGACAACGCGTGCGCCAGCTCCAGGCCCTGGGCTTCACCCATGAGACCTTGATCGATCAGCAGCAGGTCTTCGAACATTTGCCGGCGGTAGCGCGGCACGTGGTGGGCGGCATCTGGGTCAAGGACGACGGCTATGCCCAGCCGTACAAGACCGTCACCGCGTTTCGCCTGGCCGCGCAAAGACGTGGGGTTCGGTTGTACGAACAGACGCCCGCACAGCGCATCGAGCAGACAGGCACTCAGTGGCGGGTGACGACCCCCGCGGGCCATTTCAGTGCTGAACACCTGGTGGTGACAGCGGGTGCCTGGGCCGCGGAACTGGCCGCGCAAATCGGCGAACCGGTACCGGTGCATCCCGAAGGCCTGATGCTGATGGTCACCCACCGCGTCGCGCCGTTTTGTGTTCCAGTGGTGGGCGCCACGGGCCGGGCGTTGTCATTTAAACAGTTTGCCAACGGAACCCTGGTGATCGGTGGCAAACTCCTAGGGACGCTGGATTTTCCATCACGCCACGGCGAGGTCGACATGGGGCGGCTGGCTTCCAGTGCACGCACGGTCACAGACTTGTTTCCACACCTCAGACACCTGGCCGTCAACCGCGTCTGGGCCGGCATCGAAGCGTTCACGGCCGATGACCTGCCGGTGATCGGCGCCAGTGGTAAAGTCCGTAATCTGAGTTATTCATTCGGCTTCTGCGGCAGTGGCTTTCAGATGGGGCCCGGTACCGGCAAACGCCTGGCCCAGCTCATCCTGGGCGAACACTCCGACATTTGCCTGGACAGTTTTGCCATCGATCGATTCAACGCGGTGCCCGTAGTGCCTTCATCTTTTCCAACCGCTACATCCATCCCACACCACTAAGGAGTTCACATGCTGGACATTACCCGTATCGACACCAATCAACGCATGAGCCGGGTCGTTCAATGCAATGGCTTCACCTTTCTCGGCGGTCAGACCGCCACCGATCGGACACAGGACATCAAGGGCCAAACCGCCCAGGTGCTGGAGAAGATCGACAATTTCCTGGCCAAGGCCGGCCTGGACAAGACCCGTATCCTTACCGCGCAGGTTTGGCTGTCGGACATCGAGGCCAATTTTGCTGGCATGAACGAGGTGTGGGACGCGTGGGCGCCAGAAGGTCATGCGCCTGCGCGAGCAACGGTTGAATCGCGTCTGGCCGCGCCGGACCTGTTGGTGGAAATCACCGTCGTCGCAGCCGGTTGACCGCAAGCGGCGCAGGGAGTGGCCAGGAGTACGGTCCACTCCCCTGCCCTGTGCATGAAAAACAAAAAAGCACCCAAGGCCCACTGCCCACGGTGCTTTTTTGTCATCGGCGTTAACCGGACAACGCCGCGGCATTCGCCCGCGCCGTGTGCAGTTTCTTGTAGCTATCGATCAGCCGCAGGTGCCGGTCGAGCCCTTCGAGCTTCATGCTGGTAGGCGTCAGGCCGAAGAAGCGTACGCTGCCGTCTACCGATCCCAGCGCCGCGTCCATTCGTTGATCACCGAACATCCGGCGGAAATTGACCTCGTAGTCGTCCAGCGCCAGTTCATCATCCAGCTGCACTTCCAGCACCACGTTCACGGCCTGATAGAACAAGCCCCGCTCGACGGTGTTGTCGTTGAATTGCAGGAAGGTTTCCACCAATTCCTTGGCGTCTTCAAATTGCTGCAAGGCGAGCTGGATCAGCAGCTTCAACTCCAGGATGGTGAGCTGACCCCAGGCCGTGTTGTCGTCAAACTCGATGCCGATCAAGGTGGTGATGTCGGTGTAATCGTCCAGCTCGCTCTCTTGCAGACGCTCGAGCAGTGCTTGCAGGCTGTCATCGTCGAGACGGTGCAGGTTGAGGATGTCGGCTCGGAAGAACAGTGCCTTGTTGGTGTTATCCCAGATCAGGTCGTCCACCGGATAAATTTCTGAATAATCCGGCACCAGGATGCGGCAGGCGGTTGCGCCTAGCTGCTCATACACCGCCATGTACACTTCTTTGCCCATGTCTTCGAGAATGCCGAACAAGGTCGCGGCTTCCTCGGCGTTGGAGTCTTCGCCCTGGCCGGAGAAGTCCCACTCGACGAATGGGAAATCTGCTTTGGCACTGAAGAAGCGCCACGACACCACGCCACTGGAATCGATGAAGTGTTCAACGAAGTTATTCGGTTCGGTCAGCGCGTGGCTTTCGAAGGTCGGCTGGGGCAAGTCGTTGAGGCCTTCGAAACTGCGCCCCTGGAGCAATTCGGTGAGGCTGCGCTCCAGCGCCACTTCAAAGCTTGGGTGCGCGCCAAAGGAAGCAAACACACCGCCGGTACGCGGGTTCATCAAGGTGACGCACATCACTGGGAATTCTCCGCCCAGCGAAGCATCCTTCACCAGCACCGGAAAGCCCTGCGCCTCCAGGCCCTGAATCCCAGCCAGGATGCTGGGGTACTTCGCCAGCACGTCGTGCGGCACGTCAGGCAGCGCGAGTTCGCCTTCCAGGATTTCGCGCTTGACCGCGCGCTCGAAGATTTCCGACAGGCATTGCACCTGCGCTTCGGCCAGCGTATTGCCCGCGCTCATGCCGTTGCTCAGGTACAGGTTCTCGATCAGGTTGGACGGGAAGTACACCACCTCGCCGTCCGACTGGCGCACATAGGGCAGCGAGCAGATGCCGCGCTCTTCATTGCCCGAGTTGGTGTCGTACAGATGCGAGCCACGTAGCTCGCCATCGGGGTTATAGATCTGCAGGCAGTAGTCGTCGAGAATCTCATCCGGCAGCGCATCCTTGCGGCCGGGCTTGAACCAGCGCTCGTTCGGATAATGCACAAATTCCGCGTTGGCGATGTCTTCGCCCCAGAACTGATCGTTGTAGAAGAAGTTGCAGTTCAGTCGCTCGATGAACTCGCCCAGGGCCGAGGCCAAGGCGCCTTCCTTGGTCGCGCCCTTACCGTTGGTAAAGCACATGGGTGAGTGGGCATCGCGGATATGCAGCGACCATACATTGGGCACGATATTACGCCACGAGGCGATTTCAATCTTCATGCCCAGGCCGGCCAATATCCCTGACATGTTGGCGATGGTTTGCTCCAGCGGCAGGTCCTTGCCCGCCACATAGGTGCTCGCCTCTGAAGCGCCCTTGAGCATCAGCAAGGCCTGGGCATCGGCATCCAGGCTCTCTACTTCTTCGATCACGAACTCAGGCCCGGTTTGCACCACCTTTTTCACCGTACAACGGTCGATCGAACGCAAGATACCCTGGCGGTCCTTGGCGGAGATGTCCGCGGGCAGTTCGACCTGGATCTTGAAGATCTGGTTGTAGCGGTTTTCCGGATCGACAATGTTGTTTTGCGAAAGGCGAATGTTCTCGGTGGGAATATTGCGTGTTTCGCAATACAACTTCACAAAGTAGGCCGCGCACAATGCCGAGGACGCCAGAAAATAATCGAACGGCCCAGGCGCCGAACCATCGCCTTTGTAGCGGATAGGTTGATCGGCCACCACGGTGAAATCGTCGAACTTGGCTTCAAGTCGAAGGTTGTCGAGAAAGTTGACCTTGATTTCCATGCGGGAGCACCATTAATAGCGAGCAATACGAATTGGCTGCTATTATCCGGATTTTTCAGCCGGAAGTCTTGGGCGATACGTCGCCTCCCCTTCCCTTGCGCAGGTGCTGTGCAAGCGTCGGGGCGATACGGGTATCTATACGCTGCAGCCACCGGCGGCTGGCAACGCTGTGGGACGCGGCTGGCAAAGCGATACGAATTTTGGCTACGCCGAGCCGGGTACACAAATCCACCGCCGACCCCGCCTCGTTGATGGGCACCTGGTGCTCAAGGATGTATTCGGAGGCTTCGTTCGGGGCGGCTTGACGGGACATATGACAGCCCCCGTCGGCCACGTTAGTCCCTTTGCAGGACAAACCCTCGGTAATTAATCGACACGATTACTTAGCCAACCAAGATTCCACTTCGTCAGCGCCGTATTCCGCCTTCCACTCCTTGAGCAGCTTGTGATTGCCACCTTTGGTCTCGATCACCTCGCCGTTATGAGGATTCTTGTAGACCTTGACGTCACGTGGCTTACGCGTGCTTTTTTGCGGCGCAGGGGTTGCCGGCGCGCGGCGATTGGCTTGGGGATCGAGGATGTTGATCACTTCACGCAAGCTGAAGCCGTACTTTTCCAACAGCGCACGCAACTTGGATTCAAACTCGATTTCTTTTTTCAGATCAGCGTTGTCCTTCATGGACTCCAGCTCTGCCAGCTGAGCGGCTAATTGTTGCTCAAGCTGGCGAAATTCTGCCAAACGCGACATAGGTCATCTTCCTTTGCTTGGGGACGGACAAGTAAACGTTAGCAGCATAGTAACGGTTAACTTGCGCAACGTCTCGGCATAATTTTAAGCCTCGCTAGTGTCCTGTCTCGGAAATAAGCTGTTCACTTTTGGCGGCGTCTTGGGCGCCCGGCCGGCGTTGCCACTCCTCGCCATAGCCCTGCTATGACTCGTCGCGGCGCCTTGGCCGAACACCC
>Ga0160433_100350_pt1 | contig 27249 bp, 25 predicted proteins | sample HID1972K_E0MG_FD_108235 | JGI IMG/M metagenome (GOLD analysis project Ga0160433, IMG submission 108235) | Enriched pill bug-associated microbial communities from UW Madison campus, WI, USA - HID1972K_E0 MG | ecosystem: Host-associated > Arthropoda: Insects > Digestive system > Unclassified ...
CAACCTTTTTCTTCAGCTGCTTAACGATCTTGTTTTCAGTTCCTCCAGGCGTCGCGCCCTTTGGTTTTGTTTCCCCGATTTGGGATTGCAAAGGTAAGAAGGTTTTTGATATTTGCAAAAAAAAGTTGAACTTTTTTTTCTTCCTCTTTTCAATCTCTCCGCTCTGCCTTGCGCTTTGCGATCCCTTGTTCGTTTTGGGACTGCAAAGATGGGAACTTTTCCTATTCCCTGCAAGTGGTTTATGCTTTTATTTTCAGCTAAAGGGGCTTTTTAGACCCGTAAAGGAGACAGCCGCTTTGAAATCAGAAGCTTACAAAGTGAAAATTGTTAAAACAAATTTTAGAGAATACTTGTAAAAGGGTCGATATCGTGACTTCGGAGCCTGGATACCGCTTTATTAACTAGGAAAACAGCCGTATTATTAAGAAAAGCGATATCGCCCGAACTTATTAATAAGGCAAACAGCGTTCGTTTATCAGCCAAGCTAATGGCAATAAAACTACAACACAATAAAAGAACAGCAGAATTAAACAGCGAGGATCAATTAACAGGTATATAACAGCAAGAATCTAAGTCAACCATAACGCTTACCTGCAAAAGAACAAACAGGTCGGTCAAAGATCAAAGAGGCTTATCTGCCCCGAATGAAAATGATATCAGCTGTAAAATCTGTCTAAATTAAACTCTCTCCAGACTCCCATCCCATCCTTTATGAATAACCGCCCCAGCAGACCATTCATTTTTTAGCTTTCACTTAATATATTCAACCAGCTTAAATCTACCCAGCAAACAAACTGACATCCCTGCATAAAACCTAGATCCAACCAGGTTCCATTCATCTCCTGTACAACCAGCAACCAAGCCCGGCTTTGCTGCGCATCAACTTCGCATTTTATTCGCTTTTTCCCGAAGCTGGTCCGAAGCTGATGCGAACCTGGCACGCACTTGATGCGCAGCTGATGAGACCATGATATGAACAAGATCCGAATAACAGGCAGCACATCCCGGTGTTCTCTATGGAACCAACCGACAGCTAAAAACATCCCTAATTAAAAAAGAGGAACTGCATGATGCAATTCCTCTTTCATTAAAACCTATCCTTAACAGGTAAAAGTCCTTCTCTAATATTGCCCGGTCGACAACATCACCAGCGTACATCCTTCCACCGTTTCTATTCCTCGCTCACGGGCCATCTCTTCAAGCTCATCATTCTCAGTACCCGGATTAAATATGATCCTCTTCGGGTTAGTTCCCAGAATATAATCATAAAGAGGGGGCTGATTGCGGGTACCTACATACAGCGTTACCGTATCAACGTCCTGATGCAGGTCCTTAGCCTCCTCAATAGGAACTCCGGCAACCTCACCCTTTTTGATACCTACGTTCACAATCTCATGTCCATGTCTTACCAACTTATTCGAAGCGAGATACGCGTAACGACTCGAATCAGGCGTAGCTCCTAGTACTAATGTCTTTTTCATCTCTATATAAATTATTAGGAAACGGGGTGCCTCCCTTTATTGTTTATTTATACATCTCATATACTGCATCTGCACAATTCATGCCATCAATTGCTGCGGAGACAATCCCCCCGGCATATCCCGCTCCTTCACCGCAGGGAAACAGACCTACAGCATCGGGATGTTGCAAACTCGCCTTATCCCTGGGAATTCGAACGGGTGAAGAGGTGCGCGACTCTACGCCTACTAGAATTGCTTCATTGGTAAAGTAGCCCCTCATCTTTCTACCGAATGCAGGCAAAGCTTTTTTTAATCTGGTGTATACTAATTCGGGCAGAACTTCAGTCAAATCTGTACTCCTTGTTCCCGGAAGATAAGAGTTTGAAGGAAGATCCATGGAAACCCTGCCTTCAGCAAAGTCAACCATGCGTTGTGCAGGGGCCACCAGGCTTCCGCCTCCTGCCTGATAGGCCTTCTTTTCTGCCTCCGCCTGAAAAGCGAGTAGTCTGAAAGGATCATCCGGCGATCCGGGAATATCCTCCAAATTAATCTGAACAACTGTCCCTGAATTGGCAAAAGGATTATTTCTTTTGGAGGGCGACCACCCGTTCACGACGATCTCGTTGAAATCAGTGGAGCAGGGAGCGATGATACCTCCCGGACACATACAGAATGAGAAGACACCGCGGTCGTTCACCTGCTCGACCAGACTATAATAAGATGGCGGCAGATAAGGATCACGGACGTCACAATGATATTGGACTTTATCTATAAGTTGTTGCGGGTGTTCAATACGCACACCCAGAGCGAAAGGTTTGGCTTCGACCTGCAGATCATGCTCGCGCATCAAATAATAGATGTCGCGGGCCGAATGTCCTGTTGCCAGGATCAACGCATCTGCTTCGTGACTAGCACCATCTGCAGTCTTCACTCCTTTTATATGTCCGCCTTTCAGAATAAAGCCGGTAACTTTTGTATCAAAATAAATTTCTCCGCCAGCATTTAAAATAGACTCGCGCATGGCGGTGATAATTTGCGGCAGCTTGTTGGTTCCGATATGAGGACGGGCATCTACCAAAATATCTTCAGTAGCGCCATGGGCAACGAATGCCTTGAGCACATACTGTACATCTCCACGCTTATTGGAACGGGTATATAATTTACCATCAGAGTATGTCCCCGCACCTCCTTCACCAAAACAATAATTGGATTCAGGATTTATCAGGCCTTCCTTATTAATGGCGGCAAGATCCCGGCGCCTTTGCTTGACATCTTTCCCTCGCTCGATAATAATGGGTTTCAAGCCGAGTTCAATGCACCGCAAGGCAGCAAAGAGACCGGCTGGTCCGGCACCTACGATCAAAACTGGTTTTTTGTCGCTGACATTTGGATAGTCAACTGAAAAAACTTCAGGCGCGGGCATTTCTTCCAGGTAGACCTGCACCTTGAGGCGATAAACGACCTGTTTCCCTCTTGCGTCTATAGAACGCTTATGAATTTTGACGTGTTTGAGCTTCTGGCGGTTAACTTTGAGGGCAGTAGCAACTTTGTTATAAAGTATGTCAACGTCTGCCGTTTCGTGCGGAAGTAGCACAATTTCAATTTCTTTCATCGCAAAAAGCCAGGTTTTTATCCCGGACGGTAACAAAGGTATGAATTTTGACGTCTTAGATCTGAATCAAAAAATTTAACTTTAACATTATGAGAAAACTAGTTTATACAATTGCAGGTTTATTTGCAGTCCTTTCATTTTCGTCATGCGGCTATAACAGCATGGTTCAACTAGATGAGCAGGTACAGTCTCAATGGGCACAGGTGCAGAACGTGTATCAAAGACGCGCAGACCTGATTCCTAACCTTGTGAATACGGTTAAGGGAGCAGCTAACTTTGAGAAAGAAACCTTGACTCAGGTAATAGAAGCACGTGCAAAGGCTACGTCTGTAAATGTTGATCCGGACAAGCTGACTCCAGAAAATATAGAGAAATTTCAAAGTGCTCAGGGTCAGTTAAGCTCTGCTATCGGCCGTTTGCTAATGGTTACTGAAAACTATCCTCAACTGAAGGCTAACGCTAATTTCCAGGAATTGCAGGCGCAGCTAGAAGGTACTGAGAACCGTATCACAGTTGAAAGACAGAAGTTCAATGAGGTAACTCAACAATACAACTCAAAGATCAGAACTTTCCCGAACAACCTGACTTCCGGAATGTTTGGATTTGAGAAGAAGGGCTATTTCCAGGCTGAAGCCGGATCTGACAAGGCTCCTAAAGTCGAGTTTTAATAATCGCTATGAGCAAGAAACCAGATTTATTTACGGAATCGGAACAAGAACAAATCCGTATAGCTATTGAAAATGCTGAAAAAAACACATCCGGAGAAATCCGGATTTGTGCGGAACGTAACTGTCCTGCGCCAAGTGCATTTGATCGCGCTGCCAATTATTTCCTTAAAATTGGAATGGACAAGACATCCCAACGCAATGGGGTACTTATTTATATTGCAACAGACGATCATAAGTTTGCTATCATTGGTGATGAGGGTATCAATAAGCAGGTACCTGAGGGGTTTTGGGATAGCACAAAGGAACGGATGATCGGCAAATTCAGAACTGGCAGCCTTGCTTCGGGTATCATTGAAGGCATAACTGCCGCAGGTGAGCAGTTACAGAAGCTGTTTCCTGTGCAGGACGGCGACAAAAACGAATTATCAGATGACATCTCGTACATCTGATAAGAGAATGAACAACATGAATGTAAAACACGGTATTTTAATTGCATTAACCTTTCTTTTAGTCAGCACGTGTCTTTGGGCGCAGGAGCTCCCTCCGAGGTCTAATACGCTGGTGACTGATTATACAAACACACTTTCTCCGGATCAAAAGGCGCAGCTTGAGCGTAAGCTCGTGGCTTTTAATGACACGTCGTCTACTCAGATCGCGGTGGTGATGATTAAGTCGGTTGGCGTTTATGACATTGCCGACTATACGGTCAGGCTGGCGGAGAACTGGGGCGTAGGGCAGAAAGGTAAAAACAATGGAGTGGTACTTCTTGCGGCTATCGCCGATAGGAAGGTAACTATCCAAACGGGGTACGGTGTTGAAGGGGCACTTCCTGATGCAATCACCAAACGCATTATCACCAATGAAATAAGACCAGCGTTCCAACAGGGCGACTATTATACAGGGCTTGACAAGGCGACGGATGCAATTATCTCTTATACAAAGGGAGAATACAAAAGTGACAAACCGAAAAATAAAAGATCCGGATCTAAAGGATTCCCAGTCGGTTTGGTTATCCTGATTATTATCGTCATCGCTATTTTGAGTAGAAGAGGCGGCGGCGGCGGCGGTGGCCGGGTTATTGGAAGTCGTGGCGGCGCGGATCTGCTATGGTGGACTATGCCTTCCGGAATGGCAGGTCGCGGCGGCGGAGGTGGATTTGGTGGCGGCGGAGGCGGCTTCGGCGGTTTTGGAGGTGGAAGCTTCGGCGGTGGCGGTTCAAGCGGCGACTGGTAGCTTACCTTAAAAGATTAATTCAACTGAATATGATTAGAAAAGACTTTATTGAAGCCGAGATCCAGAAGCTGGCTCAGGTGCTGGCTAAAATACTGGGACTCAAAAACGATGGTAATGTTGATGAAGGGATTGAAACAGCCTTTGAGGCACTGGCCGAGTCTTTCGGCCTGAGCCGTGAAGATTTGGAGCAAACTTCGGTAGAGGACTTCCAGGCTCATCTGGCTGGCACATCGTACTCTCCGGAAAAACTCAACCTGATGGCTCAGCTGATGTTTGAAACAGTCTACCCTTTTCAGGAAGTAGAAGAAACTTTCCTGATCCTTCATAAAACTGCTGCAGTTCTTAACTTGCTGGAAACTGTTCATCATCAGCAAAGCTTCGAAAATATAGCTCGCAGAGAACAGATCAATACGTTCTTAAATAACAGGCAATATGAGTGATCTCAGATGGGATAAAATATCATCCCGGTATCTGGTAAGAGAAAAATGGGCAACTCTGCGTGTGGACACTTGTAAAATGCCCGACGGAACTGTGGTTGATGATTACTATGTTCTGGAATATCCGGATTGGGTTAATGCGGTAGCCTTCACAGAGGACGATCAGGTGCTACTGATCAGGCAATACCGCCATGGCGCTGAAGATGTCTTCCTTGAAATTCCTGGCGGTTGCATTGATGAGGGGGAAACGCCTGAAGAAGCCGTTGTGAGGGAACTTCTGGAAGAAACAGGATATGCGTTTGATTCGATAGAGAAGGTCGGAGAAGTTTTCGCCAATCCCTCAACTGCAGCAAACGTTACACATGCATTTGTTCTTCAAGGAGGTAGGAAGGTTCAGGAACAGCATCTGGATGGCCGTGAGGAGATCGAGGTGCTTACTGTGAGCGTCTCTGAGCTTAAGGAGTTGCTGCTAAACAACGATATCAAGCAGGCCCTTCATGTAAGCAGTATATTCTTTGCCCTGGCGAAACTGGGAAAACTTTGATATCCGGAAACTGTGCGTAGAAGAGATAGAGGATTTATCTCGAAGCAATAACATACTAAAAAAGGCTATCTTTTAATCGAGATAGCCTTTTTCGTTTTTGGTAAGATGAGGTAAGAGTTAGCTCATCTTTAATTTCTTCTGAATGTCCTGAACATAGTTCTTGAACTTCTTGTCTGTATCTATAAGATCTTCGACTGTCTGGCATGCGTAAATCACTGTAGAGTGATCACGTCCCCCAAAGAACTGACCGATAGACTTAAGTGACGTTTTAGTGTGGCTCTTAGCAAGATACATAGATATCTGACGGGCCTGTACAATTTCCCTCTTGCGCGTTTTAGACTTAACCATCTCAACAGGAACTTCGAAATATTCGCAAACGAGTTTCTGAATGTACTCCATAGAGATTTCTCTCGAGGTGTGCTTGATGAAATTCTTGAGCATTGACTTAGCCAGCGCCAGGTCGATGTCTTTCTTGTTCAGCGTCGACTGTGCAAGTAAAGATACCATGGCTCCTTCGAGTTCACGCACGTTATTGTCTATGTTGTGTGCTACATACTCAATAACCTCGCCTGGAAGCTCGATACCATCAGCATACATCTTCTTCTTAAGGATAGCCATACGGGTTTCCAGATCAGGTACCTGAAGATCTGCTGAAAGTCCCCATTTGAAACGGCTTAACAGGCGCTCTTCTAACCCTGCCAGATCTTTAGGTGCCTTATCAGAGGTCAGGATAACCTGTTTGCCCGACTGATGAAGGTGATTAAAGATGTGGAAGAAGATATCCTGTGTCTTTTCCTTTCCGGCAAAGTTATGCACATCATCCATGATGATAACGTCCATCGCCTGGTAGAAGTTCACGAAGTCATTGATCGTATTGTTCTTCAATGAATCTACGAACTGCTGACAGAACTTTTCACATGATACATAGATAACTAACTTGTCCGGGCTCGTCCTTTTAATTTCATTCCCTATAGCCTGACCAAGGTGAGTCTTGCCGAGACCAACACCTCCGTAAAGTAATAAGGGGTTGAAAGATGTTCCTCCGGGCTTTGCAGCAACAGCATATCCCGCCGAGCGTGCTAGACGATTACAATCTCCCTCTATAAAATTCTCGAAACAATAATTAGGATTGAGCTGAGGATCTACCTGTAGTTTTTTGAGGCCAGGTATTACAAATGGATTTTTGATATCCTTGTTCAGAGTAACCGCTACAGGGATGGACTGGTATTTTGCTTCAGATCCATTGCCTGTAGAAGGCATGTTAGTCGTATACGGCTTACTGCTTGACGACTTCTCAACAACGATATTGTACTCCAGCCTGCCTTCATCACCAAGTTGCTTTTTTACGGTTTTACGTAAAAGACCAACATAGTGCTCTTCAAGCCATTCATAAAAGAATAAGCTTGGCACTTGTATGGTAAGCACATTTCCCTCAAGACGCAATGCTTTTATTGGTTCGAACCAAGTCTTATAGCTCTGTGTTGGAATATTGTCTTTTATGATCTGAAGACATTGATTCCAAACGTTCGTACCAGTTTTTTCCATGAAGCTTTTTCTTAATAATTTGATTTCCAGACGCTGCGGTGAAGATTTCACTGACCGTTTTGGAACATCGAATATTCGAAAAATTTCCTGCTTTAAGAACTAAAATTTGAAATATATTTAACTGGCTCAACAGCAGAAGCATAAGTCATTTTGCCTGTTTTTTTACTTCCAAAAGCAAAATCCAAGCGTCCGAGGTTAATTCCGGCGAAACCAACCTGATTAATAATCACCTGCCGGCCGGCCGCATTTTTCACCTCCGTAGGAGCTGTTAAAAAGGTATGCGTATGCCCTCCGATGATTAGATCGGTATGCTGCGTACTGGCAGCGAGAACATGGTCTGAGACCTTATCATAATCGTATTTATATCCCAGATGAGACAGGCATATTATGAGGTCACACCTCTCTTCGTTCTTAAGCTGCGATTCTACTTTAAGCGCCGTTTTTATCGGGTCGAGATATACAGTATTTCCATACTGCTGTTTGTTCACCAGACCATCCAGCTGGATGCCGAGACCGTATACACCAACCTTGATTCTACCTTTCTTAAAAACCTTATAGGGTTTGGTTTTTCCGTGGAGGGGCGTGTCGCTGAAGTCGTAGTTGGCAGTAAGGAATGGAAAGCTGGCATGAGGGAGCTGCTTCACGAAGCCTTCCACACCGTTATCAAAATCATGATTTCCCATGGTGCCTGCATCATAGCCCATGGCCGACATGAGCTTCATCTCCGGCTCCCCACCGTAAAAGTTAAAATACGGAGTTCCCTGAAATATATCGCCGGCGTCGAAAAGTAGAACGTGTTCTTCTTCGGCCCTGATCTTCTTTATTAATGCAGCACGGGGAGCAACACCACCCATACCGGCATAACGGACATCATCGGCAGGAAAAGGATCGATCCGGCTATGTACATCGTTCGTGTGAAGGATAGTAAGCTTTTGAATATCCTCAGAAGCAAAAATGTGCTGATGTTCTATACCTAAAGCCAGAATCGCTGATCCGGTTAGCGCATTCTTGATAAATTTCCTTCTGTTCATTTGCTGGTATCGTTATCGCTCTGTATTCTGTTATCCAATGCGGAAGTAATGGTTTTGCCTTGCGCTTGTTGCTGCTTAATATAAGCTAAGATGGCATCACGCAACCTGTAGGTGCTGTCGAACCTCTTGATTCCTCGCGTGTACACTTCTGCTTTGTCGCCTCCATTGGCCATATAATCTATGGTGAGTACGGTGTAATCTCTCGACGGATCAAAAGCTGATCCGTTGATCTGAATATCGACTGCCTTACCATCTTTGATCTTGAACCTAACTCCTGATACAGGATCGCCGTTTAGTGCTGCGATATAATTAAATAGCTCCTGCACGTCTGTTCCTTTCAAGGTGACCGTTACGAAGTAGTTTTCGAACGGCATCAGTTCATAGATCTTGAAAGCCTTAATAGGTCCGGCAGCAATGGAGTTCCGCAGCCCGAAAAAGTTGGTATGTACAAAGTCGAAGGTGAGATTCTTACGTTTGCCCTCCTGATACATGATGTCTGCGACCAGATTGTTCAACAAACCTTCAGGTCGTTTACGTTCGAGATTTACAGCTGCCACACCGATTACCGTATTCATCTGAGAATCGATGCTCAGTTTGTAAGGTTGATACAAGGCTTGCATCGTGGAATCTACTGGCAGGCCTTTAATATTATATAAGGATGCGTCCTGAGATGTCCGATGTAGCTTTGGTGAGCAGGCAGAGAGACTGATCAGTAGCGTAAGGAGTGCTATGCCCGACTGTCTGTTTATGTACGATATTAAAGTGTTCATTTTTGAAGCATATTTTAAAATAGGAGCTGCACGTCGCCCTTTATGATGTGCGTTGCAGACTCATAGGGATTGTCTTCCAGCGAGGAAAGATGATTAAGGATCAACTTACTCAATTCTATTGCTGCCGCATCCGGGGAGAGCGACTGTGCTGCGTTATTGATCAGGACCAGCGTGTCTTCCTTGATCCTGGTAACAGTAGACCATGCTGAGCTGGATACGTAAAGCTGTTGAGTGGTGTTATGCTGAAACTCGTTTCTGATCTCAGCCTTAAGTATTTGTTGATACTCTGCCAAAGTCAGTCCTGATGCATTGGTCCTCAACAAAAGATTAACCGGGTTAATTCTTTCAACCAGCAGGATCAAACGCTCATAGGCTTGAAGTCGCAATGGCAACAAGGTTCCCTGACTATCCTTTTTAAGATCCAGCAAACGGAGCTTAAACTGCTGATCGAGATAAGGCCGTATCACCAGGTAAGCGATGAAGAAAACAAAGATTCCCGATAGGGAATACTTAACTATATCGAGAAAAAAGAGGGAGGTTGATGACATTCGAATGTTTGTTGTCAAAGCGTCAAATCGCCTATATCTAAACAAAAATGATGAAATTACCTTATATTTGTGTAAATAAAATGAAGAAATGAGTATGGAGACTACATCACTTATACCGGTTTCTTTGACAGAGGGGGCAGCAAAGGAGCTAAGAAAACTTAAACAGCAACAGGAACTGAACGATGAGTTCGGACTTCGTATTGGTGTTGAAGGCGGAGGATGCTCCGGGATGAATTACATTCTGGGCTTTGATCAAAAGAAAGAAGGGGATCAGGAATTTTTTCTTGATGGCATAAAAATATACATGCATAAAGCGCATGGTCTGTATCTGGCAGGAATGCAGATTGACTTTCAGGATGGGTTGAATTCGAGAGGATTTACGTTTAATAATCCCAATGCATCCAGTACCTGCGGATGCGGAACATCGTTCGCTGTCTAGCAGAACGGCTATAAAGTAAAAGAGCGGTATCATCATGTATGATGCCGCTCTTTTACTTTATAGCTACTATTAGCGTAGTGGCTTGCAGTGCAGACACTTCAAGCCTTCACACCCGCTTTATTTCTGTTTTAATTCAGAAAGGAACTGGTCTGCCTCCTTCAATACACCTGCATAGACACTATCCAGTTTCGCAACTTTTCTCTTCTCTTCCTCGAAATAAGCAACCGCATCATCATTTGACCGATTTCCAAGCTCCGGCTCAAAGGCCCTCATCCAGGTGTTCATATGCTCATCTGCACTGTCCAATTTAGACTTAAGCGACGCTATTGTCTGAGATGCCTCTGCTGTATCCAACGCTGGGTTAGACTGCTTCAGACTGTCCATTCTTCCCGAAAGCGTATCTAACTTCATTCGGTTTCTGATCGCCTTTTCACTGTCAATCATGACCTTGTCATGGAGTTCCAGCACTTCTTTGCGAGTTTCTTTATAATCAGTCGGGGAGCTGCAAGCCTGCATGATAAGCGGCAGGAACACCGCTATGGTATATCTTTTCATCTGATGTGTCTTTGACATATTTAAGGTCCTGAAGGTAAGAGGATCCGTCGGCAAAAACAAAAAAATGCGCAGACCTGGAAGACTGCGCATTACCATATACCACCGATAGAGATCTAATATCCTGAGTTTTGGGTATACAACCCTTGTCGTACATCTAATTGAGATTGAGGAATAGGATAGATAATATATTCCTTTATGAAGCTCTGCATCTGCTTCTGAACGTCCTCAGCCGCGATCCATGCGGGGATTTTTGTTTCCACAAACCCACTCCTTACGAGATCATGCCATCTGCCGCCTTCGGCGGCGAACTCCTTCCTTCTCTCTTCCATTAACTGAGCCAGCGTAATACTAGCCAAAGGTGTCAGTCCTGCTCGTTGACGTACCTGGTTGACAATAGCATCCACTTCCGCCTGAGTTCCTGCGGCACCATGAAGAATGCATTCGGCCTTCAGCATCAGAATATCAGTATAGCGTTGCACAATGAAGTTGATAGGCCAGTCCAGACGATTATTTGTAGGAACTCTGGTGAGATCCACATACTTCTTGAAGAATGAACGGGTTTCTGTTGATCCGTTGAATGTAAAGCCTGTTTGGATCGAAAAGTTTCGGCGAAGATCGCTCGCCTCATAAGAATTTAGCAGATCATTTGACACGGGACGTATAGTTAAACCTCCCTGTGTAGTTTTACCAAGTGACTGAAACCAAGTATCCGGCACCAAAACCCATGGGAATGTTGCACCCAACACAGGATTGGATCCGTTGATATACTGAACATCAAAGATAACTTCAGAGTTCCCCTCATTGGTATAGGAGAATATATTGCTATAGGCACTAGTTGACGTTCCTGCACTCGTCAAAAACCCATACTTTCCACTGCTGATGATTTCATTTAGCAAAGCCAATGCATTACTCCATTCATTTAACCCCAGGCATGGGCCTTTTATTCCATAGTCAGGTCCGGATCGGGTCATATGCACCAACGCAAGGAGTCCCTTAGCTGCAAACTTCGTGGCTCTGCCCTTATCTGCAGCGGCATACTGCTCTGGTAAATTTTCCTGTGCAGACTGCAGATCTGATATGATGAAATTATATACATCAGCAACGGGACTTCTCCCGATTGTATTAGCCTCATCAGCCAGCATCGGACGATCGATAATGGGTAATTCACCGAACCATCTGATCAAATCAAAGTAGAAGAATGCTCTCAAGAACCTGGACTCTGCCTGCAGACGTGTCTTAAGGCTTTCATCTCCGATAATGCTTCCGTTCTTTTCTATTTGATCTAAAACTGTATTTGCCTTAAAGACCCCATTAAAATTCTCAGACCAGGCTTCAGTGATATAAGGATTACTGGCAATGGTCCTATGAAAGCTATTTATACCTTCCCAGTCGCGAACACCACCGTCAGACACTGCATATAAGTTATCGGAACGAGTCTCCGAAAGGTTTAATTGCCTGTCAGGGTAAGCCCTCAGGCTGGCATATGTTGCGTTAACCGCCTGCACAAAGTCGCTTTGTTTTTCATAGAACCTAGCGGACGAAGCGTCAGATATAGGAGCTTGGTCCAGCTCCTTCTCGCAAGCTGCAAAAAGAAGAGAACATAATATGAGAGTAGAAAAAATTAACTTTTTCATGAGATTAGATTTAAAGATTAGAAGGTGAAGTTTACGCCAAATATCAAAGATTTAGGAAGAGGAAGTCCACCGTAATCTCCAGCTTCAGGGAAAGCGGTGCTTCCGCTTAGATTCGTATTGGTCGCTTCCGGATTAAATCCGCCTCCATAACTGTCACGGCCGAAGAAGTTTTCTGCCGTAACATATATTCGTGCACCCTGCACTTGCTTGGTTTTAATAATTCTGCCCAGGTCATACCCGAGTGTAATATTTCGTACTCTGAAGTAATCAGATGAATACAGCCAGTCGGTATTCTTGATCCTTCCAAAGGTCGAATAAGCTTTTCCAACTTCTCCATCGCCCGGATCTTCGGGAGATCGCCATCTGTTCGCCCAGGTTCCTAGCACGTTATCAATCAGGCCTGTTCCTGTTCTATTTACAGACCGTCCGAACAAGGAGTAGATAGAACCTCCATTTTGCCCCTGAACGAGCACGCTCAGATCAAAACCTTTGTATCGAAAATTATTGGTTATTCCCCATGAATAATCAGGTGTCGGATGGCCTACAATGACCCGGTCATTAGCGTCGATAACACCGTCGCCGTTAGCGTCAACGTATTTAGGGTCACCTGCGGCCTGCGATCCATACCGGGCTACATTATTGTCGATATCCTGCTGGGTCAGGATTCCCTGCTGCTGAACCACGTAAATACTGTACATTGGCTTCCCTACTTTCAGGATGCTATGCTCAATATCCAAAGAAGAAGGAATCAATATCTGGTTCTGACCATTGGGAAGGGATACCACTTTGTTAGTATTATGACTAAGGTTGGCAGTTGTATTCCACTGAAAATCTCCTGTCAGGTTTCTGGAGGTGATCTCAAACTCCCATCCCTGATTCTTCACTTCGCCTGTATTGCCCAGCAAAGTGGAGAAACCCGTTGTCTGAGGTATCGGAATGTTCAGCAGGAGGTTCGAGTTATTCTTTGTATACACATCAAAAGCTCCTGTAATGCGGTTACTGAACAACCCGAAGTCCAGACCAACATCAAAGGTATTGGAAACCTCCCATGATACATCCGGATTAACAATACGGTTAGGCGCCTGTCCGATAACCTGGACACCGTTGAAGGTATAGTTGTAATTAGCCAGCGTCGCAATGCCGCTGTAGTCGCCTACATTGTAATTACCAGCCTTACCCCAGCTTGCCCTTATCTTAAGATCACTGATCAGGGGAACGCTCTGTAGGAAGTTCTCTTCCGATATTCTCCATCCTACAGAAGCGGAAGGAAACCATCCCCACTTGGTATTCGTGCCGAACCGGGACGATCCATCCCGCCTGATACTAGCTGAGAACAAATACTTGCCATCGAAGGCATATTGAGCACGACCGAAATAAGATAACAACACGTTCTTCGACTCGGTGGTATTACCGGTAATGCCCGCAGCTTTATTCAATGTAGTGACTACATCATTGGTGAAGCCACCATTCGAATTAAACTCAGCGTTATCAAATTTGTCCGAATTATAAGAAGCTCCCACCAAAAGGGAAAGGTCGTGAACTTCGTTGATCTGCTTATTGTAAGAGAGGGTATTCTCGTTTACAAACGTCTGTCTCCTGTAAGTAGAATATGTTCCTGAGGTATTAAGTGTCTGCTGCGACTGGCGGCTAGCTAGAGTACCTGTAATGGTGTAGGGAATATACCGTTTGAAGTTATTGTCTGTATGATCCAGATTCAGGGTGGTCCTGAAGTTCAGCCCTTCTATTATCTTATATTCCCCAAATACTGTAGCAAGGGTACGAAAGCGTTTCGTCTGCGCAGAGGTATTTTCCAATTTACCTATGGGGCTGTTTGGCGAGGTACTCCAACGGTACTGTCCGTTGCTTCCGACATTAGGATACACACCCATGGTATCTTCCTGCACCGGCGTCATACTCACCATTTGATGAAGAATATTATCCTTTCCCTCTACCCCTGGATCGTCGGTTATTGAATAGGTAGGTGATAGATTGAGTCCAAACTTAAGCTTGCTGTTCGCATTTACTTCCACGTTTGCCCTGGCCGAATACGACCGGTATCCCATGCCTTTCACCATACCTTCCTGATCAGATAGGTTCCCCGACACAAAGTAATTTACCACATCCGTTGCGCCACTGGCAGACAACTGATAGTTCTGCGTTAGTCCTCTCTGAAATCCTTCATCCTGCCAATCTATGATTCGCAGTCCTGGATGGCCGGCCTGGTTCCAGCGATCGTCGATCATATAAGAGGTGTTGACATCATTAGGCCCCAGCTGCTTATCCGCGGCCAGTCCAGAATTAAGGATCTGCCTTCTTTCAGCAGTTGTCTGGCTTGCAGACCTTCCTGCTCCGGAAGCAGTCCATTGTGCGTCGATCACTTCAATTGCACGATCCATCCACTCTTCCCCGGTCAACATATCCAGCTTCTTACTACGCTCAACAGTACCACCGTATGCATTAAAGGTGATTTTCGGCTTTCCCGACTTACCTCTTCTTGTCGTGATCAGAACGACACCGTTTGATGCACGTGATCCGTAAATAGCAGCAGACGATGCATCCTTCAACACCTGAATAGACTCAATATCATTCGGATTAATATTGTCAAGAGGGTTACCTGAAGCATAATTCCCCGAGCCATTCGGAGCCGCAGGTGCCAGAGGAAATCCGTCGATGACGTACAAAGGCTCATTTCCTGCCGAGATAGAACCGGTACCTCTCACCTGCACGCTCATTCCCTTTCCCGGTGATCCGGTTGTTTGTTTTACATTCACACCAGCCATCTGGCCAACCATGGCCTGGTCTACCCGCTGAACAGGGCGCTCTTCCAGATTGTCGGCATTGAATGTCGCCACAGCACCAGTAAGACTTCCCTTCTTCTGCGTACCATAACCAATCACCACAACCTCTTCCAGACTCTTCGTCGAAGAAGTCATCTGAACATTAATAACCGCATTACTTCCGACAGTCACTTGCTGGTCATTGTAACCGATGTACTTGAAAATCAACACTTGTCCCGGAGACGCGGTTATGGAAAACCGGCCATCTGTATCCGTTGCCGTACCGCCAGAGGCACCTTTAATCGTAACTGAGACTCCCGGCAAAGTCTCCTTATCACCGGCGTCTGAGACCTGACCCGATATCTTCGACTGAGCGTAAGAACTGAAATTTAGGAAAAAGACGATGAGTAAGAACAGGCATGGCCCATTCTTAAAAAAGCATAGAATCGCTTTCATAGATGTAGAATTTGGTTAAAAGATGTAGTAATTATCGGTAAATAAATTGTGTAGCTGTTTTCGTATTGGTAGCTTATATAAACTTAGCAGATGCAATTTAAAAACGCAACCTGTAGTGTCCTGCTCTGCGTATCGTAAAACCACAGATCTGCTAAGGACGGAACAAATAGAGAGATTTAAAACCACAAGTACATCCCCGTGTTACATTTTCATAATAATCTACCGATTAGATTTCTTTAAGAGAACCTTATCTCCGCCATCAGCAGCATATGGTCTGGTTGTATGTGTATGTTATAGAGATGATGTTCGCTAATACCAATGTATCAGTACTATGAAAAACAGACTACTCTATTTAACCTCTTTGCTGTCAGTAAAACTCCTATCAGCGGAAGCTCAAACTGAATTACCTCTGCAAGACGCAGCGTTTGAGATCAGGGTCGTAGCAGATAAGCTCAGTGATCCCTGGGAACTCACTAACGGCCCGGATCATTATTTATGGGTAACAGAATCGAAAGGCTACCGGGTTCTGCGGATTGATCCTCTAAGCGGAAAAAAACAATTACTCGCCGACCTTAATACGAAAAGAAAGTTTCCCCGCTTTGATAAAGTTCCTGACAAAAAAGACGGAGGTATCCCATGGCCACAGGGAGGACTGATGGGGATGGCGCTACACCCTTCTTTATTAAAAGGAAAGCCGTTCGTTTACCTTGCTTACATCTATGATTATAAAGGTAATCCCGGAAATGTAAACGGTGGTAAGAATGGAAGCGGACACAAGTTTCTGCAGCGCATAGTCAGATATACCTATGATTCCCGAAAAGCAAAGCTTGTTCAGCCTGTCATACTCTGCGATACTATTCCTGCGAGCAATGATCATAATGGCGGCAGGTTACTTATCGCGCCGGTAAACGGCAAGCCCTACCTGTTTTTCAGCACCGGAGATATGGGTGCCGGACAATTCTCTAACGGTGCACGGCAAAATAAGGCCCAGAATCAGAATAGCTACGAAGGAAAGATTCTCAGATTCAACCTGGAAGCAGACGGAGACAAGGTAAAAAAGGATCAGTGGATTCCAAACGAAAACCCTTTTAATAGCACAGTCCAAAATGCAGTATGGACAACCGGACATAGAAATCCGCAGGGATTAGCTTTTGCAAGCATAAATGGCGCCGACAGAATATATGCCGTAGAGCACGGGCCGTATTCAGACGATGAAGTAAACCTTGTCGCAAAAGGAGCAAACTACGGCCATCCGCTCGTAGTTGGATACGACGATGGCAACTACAATGGCCTGGCTGCATCGGTGTCAGACAAAGAAGAATACCCTGGTGTGTGGAACACTAGCTATCCAATGATTAAGGACGAAAAAGAAAATGCCCGCAAAATCGGCAGTAGCTACAAAAATCCCGTAACCAGCTTTTACCCCACCGGCAACAATTTACTCACCGAGCTATATAAAAACATACGGAAGGGCGACAAGCAGGAATGGCAGTCCTTCGCCCCGTCCAGCGTAGAAGTTTATCAATCTGATGCCATCCCCGGATGGAAGAACTCCTTGCTTATCCCAACCTTAAAGGGAGCAAGATTGTTAAGGGTAAAGCTCGACAACAACGGAAAGGTTGCAAACAGCACTGTTTATGAATATGTACGCGGTAATGTTCGCTATAGGGATATAGCTATTTCAAATGATGGCTTAAAACTTTATTTGGCGGTAGACAGCGCATCAGTCAGTTCCGGACCTTCGAAAGAAGACCCAAAACAGGTGTCCTACAGAGGCTCTATTCTGGAATTAACATATAAGACGCAGGAAAATCAGGCAAGCCAAACACAAAGAACAAACAAAACAAGCAGCGCCTATGCAAAGCCCAAAGAAGAAGAATAGTCGGGCTCCGGGCTAAGGTAATAAATCCCGTAAAGTAAAAAGCCTCAGGTTCAATGAACCTGAGGCTTTTTACTTATTAAAACCTATGCGGAGAGGGAGGGATTCGAACCCTCGATACCCTTTTGAGGTATACACACTTTCCAGGCGTGCTCTTTCGACCACTCAGACACCTCTCCTTTAGTGGGACGCAAAACTAAGAATTTCTACCAGAACTAACCCAAGCTTTGCAAAATAAATCTTAAAATACCGTTTTAGAGGCTACTGGTGACGATTTGCTTAGCTCTCCACGTAAATTAGTCTCCAACAAATGAGTGATGCGCTCTGCCGTAAATCCACGACCGAGAAGGAACATCAGCTTCGTAACCGCAGCTTCGTAACTCATATCGAAGCCACTTGCTACACCCATATCCTTCAGTGGACGACTTGTTTCATATCTCCCAAGCTCAACAGTTCCAACCTTACATTGAGAAATATCCAGAATCACCTTTCCATTATCAATAGCCGACTGCAGACAATTCAGGAACCATTCATCAGTAGAAGTATTACCAGCACCAAAGGTTTCCAGAATAATGGCACTCGTCGCTGAATTCACAATTGCCTTAACCGTCTCCTGGCTAATGCCCGGATAAAGCTTCAATACAGCAATAGAGTTATTCAGCTTCTTATGTACCCTAAAGATACACTCATCACATTTCCGGATGCTCGAATCATTATAGCGCAGATGAACACCTGCCTCCGCAAGTACCGGATAGTTAGGCGATCTGAAAGCTTCAAACTTCGCTGAGTTATATTTAAAAGCCCGATTTCCCCTAAAAAGCTGGAAGTCAAAATAAATACAAACCTCCGGTACCCGCGCCTTGCCATTCTGTTTCGCAGAAGCAATCTCAAGAGCCGTTATCAGGTTTTCCTTAGCATCCGTCCGTATCTCTCCTATCGGAAGCTGAGACCCCGTGAAGATTACCGGCTTATTCAGTCCTTCCAACATAAAGCTCAACGCTGAGGCGGTGAACGCCATCGTGTCAGATCCGTGAAGAACTACAAAACCATCATACAACGCATAATTACGCTCTATGATATCCGCAAGTTCTATCCAAACCTCCGGTGTCATGTTCGAAGAGTCTATTATCTCAGCAAAAGAGTGAACCGTTATCTCATAATTCAGACGTCTTAATTCCGGAACATTTTCAGTAATTAAGTTGAAGTCAAGAGGCATTAACGTACCCGTAACCTTGTCCTGAACCATACCTATGGTTCCTCCGGTATAAATAATGAGTACCTTTGTCATCTTAGCTCGGCTCTGTATTTTTTGTTAAAGATAAAAAAGGAATGCATTTATCAAATACCAAATATTCTTTTTGAATTTTCAGTGGTGATAGCAGCGACCTCTTCAATCCGTAAATTCTTAATCGCCGCAACCTTTGCAGCGATGTATGGCAAGTAACTACTTTCGTTAGTCTTCCCTCTGAAAGGAACCGGTGCCAAATATGGAGAATCAGTCTCCAGAACAATATGACTCAGGTCAATCTCCTGCACCACCTTGTCAAGTCCGGAATTCTTATAGGTCAGCACTCCGCCAATCCCCAGGTAAAAGCCTAACTCTAGTATACGATGAGCCTGCTCTATAGTTCCCGAAAAACAATGAAAAATACCTCTCAGCTTCTCATCCCTTTCTTCAAGCAGAATTTCATAGACCTGGTCAAAGGCTTCCCGGCAATGAATCACAATAGGAAGATCCAGATCCTTTGCCCAGCTGATCTGTCTCCGGAAAGCATCCTGCTGTTGAACAAGTGTTGTCTTCTCCCAATACAGGTCAATCCCGATCTCACCAATCGCGACCACAGAAGGCAGCCCGCTATTCTGCAAATGCTCCAGTTCCTCCAGATAGTTCTCTTTGACATTACAGGGGTGAAGCCCGATCATCGGGAAACAATGATCAGGATATTCATTAGTCAAACCAGCCACCAGTTCCAATGACTCGCTGTCCACATTCGGAAGGAAAAGCCTCGTTACATCGTTCTCAATGCAACGATCCATTAATAGCTTCCGGCTTTCCGTATCCGTTTCATAGTAAAGGTGCGTATGCGTATCCGTAAAAATCATCTATGCAAATATCGTTCATTAGAAGCAAAAAAGCCGCTTCAGAAAACTGAAACGGCTTTTTATATGACATTATTATTGTATTACTTAACTTCTTCGAAGTCTACATCAGTAACAGTATCACCACTGTTGCCAGCGTTTCCACCGGTTGCTCCGGCACCTGGATTCGCAGCACCCTGCGCTCCTGGATCCTGAGTACCTTTGTACATATCCTCAGAAGCAGCAGTCCATGCAGTCTGTAATTCTTCCTGAGCTACATCGATATCAGCAAAGTTTTTCGCTGCATAAGCGTCTTTCAACTTAGCCAATGCACTCTCGATAGGAGCTTTCTTTTCAGCAGGAACCTTATCACCATATTCTTTCAACTGCTTTTCAGTAGAGAATATCAATGCGTCAGCTGAATTCAGCTTATCGATCTCTTCTTTCGCTTTTTTGTCAGATTCAGCATTTGCTTCTGCCTCTTCCTTCATCTTCTTGATTTCTTCGTCTGTCAGACCAGAAGAAGCCTCAATACGGATTTTCTGCTCTTTACCAGTTGCCTTGTCTTTAGCAGACACATGCAGGATACCGTTCGCATCAATATCGAAAGTAACTTCGATCTGAGGCACACCACGAGGTGCTGGTGGAAGTCCATCTAAGTGGAAACGACCAATCGTACGGTTCTGATTAGCCATCGGACGCTCACCCTGAAGGATGTGGATCTCTACTGAAGGCTGGTTATCAGAAGCGGTAGAGAAAGTCTCTGACTTCTTGCTAGGGATAGTTGTGTTAGACTCAATTAATTTCGTCATCACACCACCCATTGTTTCAATACCTAATGAAAGTGGAGTAACGTCAAGAAGCAATACATCTTTCACTTCTCCTGTCAATACACCACCCTGAATAGCAGCACCAATTGCCACAACCTCATCCGGGTTAACACCTTTAGAAGGCTCTTTTCCAAAGAAAGCTTTAACAGCGTCCACAATAGCAGGGATACGTGTAGAACCACCTACCAGGATGATTTCATCAATATCCGAAGTAGATAATCCAGCGTTCTTTAAAGCTGAACGGCAAGGATCGATAGTACGTTTGATCAGGCTATCTGCCAGTTGCTCAAACTTCGCACGGCTTAACGTACGAACCAAGTGCTTAGGACCGCTTTGGTCAGCCGTGATATATGGAAGGTTTACCTCTGTCTGAGTTGAACTAGAAAGCTCAATTTTCGCTTTTTCAGCAGCTTCTTTCAAACGTTGAAGAGCCATCGGATCTTTTGCAAGGTCCATACCGTTCTCAGATTTAAACTCAGCAGCTAACCAGTCAATGATAACCTGGTCAAAGTCGTCACCACCCAGGTGAGTATCACCGTCAGTTGACTTAACTTCAAACACACCATCACCTAACTCAAGGATAGAAACGTCATGTGTACCACCACCGCAGTCAAATACCGCGATCTTCATATCCTTATGAGCCTTATCCAAACCGTATGCTAAAGCAGCAGCAGTCGGTTCGTTGATAATTCTCTTAACGTTAAGACCAGCAATTTCACCAGCTTCTTTTGTAGCCTGACGCTGAGCATCGTTGAAATATGCAGGAACAGTAATAACTGCTTCTGTAACTTCATGACCTAAGAAATCTTCAGCAGTCTTCTTCATTTTCTGAAGAACCATTGCGGAAATCTCCTGAGGAGTATATTTACGACCGTCTATATCGACACGCGGAGTGTTGTTATCACCTTTAACTACTGCATAAGGCACACGCTCCAGTTCACGGGATACTTCATTGAAGCCATTTCCCATGAAACGCTTGATCGAATAAATCGTTTTTGTTGGGTTAGTGATAGCCTGACGCTTTGCAGGATCTCCAACCTTACGCTCTCCGTTTTCAACAAACGCAACAATTGATGGTGTTGTGCGTTTTCCCTCGCTGTTGGCTATAACTACAGGCTCATTACCTTCCATTACGGCAACGCAAGAGTTTGTTGTTCCTAAGTCGATACCAATAATCTTTGACATATTATATTCTCTATTAAATTCTTTAAAATCAATAACACTCTTACTTATCAATGCTTATGCCAAGCTTTCAATTAACCACTTTGTCATAGCTCACAGGGCATCAAAGCAATAAAGAAATTGCGGCAAATGACAAGTTGACAGAACTAGTTCTTTTTTGATACAGCTGATGTCTTCTTTACAGGAGCCTTCTTAATCGGTGCCTTTAACTTAGGCTTCGATGGTTTTGCAACTGCCGGAGCCTTCTTTGGCCCCTGAACCGCTTTCTTTACGCGATTAACTTTCACAAGCGTTACTTCGAAATCAAGAGTACTGAAAGGAGCAATGTCCTGACCTGCCCCACGAGGGCCGTAAGCCAGACTCGAGGGTACCAGAAAACGCGCCTTCGCACCTTCATTAAGCAATAGTAAACCTTCGTCCCAGCCAGGGATCACTTCGCTCTCTCCTACAACAAAGCTGATAGGCTCGTAATTACGTCCCGGCTGCTCAAGTCCGCCTTTCTTAGCTTCCGCTTCGATACTCGAATCGAACAACTTCCCGCTAAGCGTACGGCCTACGTAGTTTACAAACACTGTATCTCCCGCTACCGGACGAGCTTTTGCTGAAGGTTGCAATATTGCATACCTCAAACCCGAAGGCGTAGAAGTCACTTTAAGCTGATTTTTTGAAATAAAAGCATCCAGATTACCCAGCTCATTAACCTTCAAAGAATCTGCCGCTTTCGCTTGCGCATCAATCATCTTTTGGCGCTCAGCCATTGCCTGCTCCATCGACTGCACCTTCTCAACCTTGATCACAAACTGAAGGCTGCTTCCTACGGGGAAGAAAGATGGGCGTTCCATCTGACCGTCCTTGAATAAAGAATCAGCCGGAATCTTTACCAGCGCACTATCTTTCTCTGCCATCAAAGGGAAGAAATACATCAGGTCAGAGATGTTACGGCTGGTGTCTACAGCTAAGGTAACCGGCCTGCCGGCAGCAAATGAATTGAACAAAACAGAATCTTTATCTGTCTTCTGGATGAAGTTGAAGGTAATCACATCCTTCATTTTAATTTTTTCACCAGGGCTCTTAGTCAGAATCTCATACGAAACACCATTCGGCAGCGTCACTACATTACTTTGTGGCTGCACGGCCTCCGCTTTTTTAGCTTTAGCTGATTTCTTTTTCGATTGGGCAAATCCCTGCACTGACAACAACATCAGAAGAGCAATAATCACATTTTGCGATCTCATAATAACAATTAATAATAACGACTTTATAACAAAAATCCGGCTGGGTACTAGCCAGCCGGATATACTATTCTATAACTTAAAAACTACTTAATTAGTGTCCGTGACCGTCACCAGCAGAATGACCCGGAGCCATTGGAGCCGCAGGAGCTGCAGAACCAGGAACCGGCTTAATGATATCAAGCACTTCCATTTCAAACACTAGTGGCATGAAAGGAGGAATGATTTGGCTTCCCTGCTCACCGTACGCTAACTTAGAAGGAATGATAAACTTAACCTTGCTGCCTTTAGATAGCAACAGTAAGCCTTCATCAAAACCAGGAATAGTAGCGTTTACACCTGCAGGAACCTTCATAGGCTCGTAAGGACGCATTGGGTTAAATAATCCCGGAGTTTTCTTTGCAGTTTCCAGTACGCTGGTATCAAATACCTTTCCTGTAAGGAAGCTACCTGTATAGTTCAACTTAACGGTATCACCTACAGCCGGCTTAGCACCTGAACCTTCTTTCTCAACCACATAGTTCAAACCTGAAGCTGTAACAGTAGGCTTCAAGTTGTTTGAAGCAATAAAACCGCTTATTTTACCAGCCTCCTGATTCTTCGCCTTAGCAACCTCAGCTTTCAGGTATTCGTCAACCTTGCCCTGGAAAATACTGTCGGTCATAGTACCCTTAGGAATAACCTTGTCCACTTTGAAAGTGAAGAGCATATACTTTCCTTTGGTGTTCTCCGGCTTAGGCATATTCATTTTAGCTTGCAAAGAATCAAGGTTGATTTTGAAAGTAGCACTATCACCTTCACTCAGCATGGCAAGAGCTCCATAGATATCGCCTTTAAATGCAGACTTCTGCTGCGCAACAAACATAGGTCTGTCGTAATCGTATGAATTAGATAAAACTGAATCTTCTTCAGTTTTCTGAACAGCATGCAAAGCAACGAAGTCACCTTCTTTGATTACCTCGCCATCTTTATCCTGGTGGATAATATACTGCATATCCCCCTCACCCTTTTTAAACTGTTTGCAGCTAGTAAATGCTAACGCCGCAACTCCCAACATAATTAAGCTTTTGTTCATTTTATTTTGTGGTTACTGTATTAATAGACTTTTATATTCAATTAGAATTTCTTTAAACTTGGCAACAGTTGCATCCAGCGATAGATCTGACTGACCTCCTGCCGCATTCCGATGCCCTCCGCCCTTGAAATATTTCTTGCATATTTCGTTAGCCGGGAAATCACCGGTAGAGCGCAAAGACAACTTCACCAAATCCGGACGCTCAATAATCAGCGCCGCTAAACGGATTCCATTAATGGTCAGCGCATAATTCACCAGCCCTTCAGAATCACCCGTTGTAATCGCGAACTCCTTAAGCTCATCTGCCGATACGTGGATAAGCGCAGCATTATACTCAGGTAATACTTCCAGCTTGTTCAACAAACAATGGCCCAGGAACCGTAAACGACTTTCGGAGAAGTTATCGTATACAAGCTGATGTATTTTCCAATTCTCCGCACCTCTGGAAATCAGATCAGCAACAATAATGTGCACTGCCGGAGTAGTGGTTGGAAAACGGAATGAGCCCGAGTCTGTCATGATGCCTGTATATAGACAAGTGGCAACATCCTTATTGATCAGATCATCCTCCTCCATTACCTTGCAAATGAATTCATATACCAGCTGAGCGGTTGAACAAGCGTTGATGCTCCAGTATCTGTAATCATCAAAATCCTGCGGCTCCAGATGATGGTCAATCATCACCTTCAGGGCAGATGACTGTTCAACAGGTATCGCCATATCATATATTCTGCTCAACGCATTGAAGTCAAGGCAAAAGATAAGTTCGGCCTCAGCAATATGCTTTGCACATACCTCCACCTGATGCGGATAAACCAGCACCTCGGGATTATTAGGCAACCATTGAAGAAAAATAGGATAGTCAGACGGTGTAATCACCTTAACATGATGACCTTTCTGAATCAGGTAGTTGTAAAGTCCCAAAGATGAGCCCATTGCATCTCCATCAGGTTTATGATGAGTGGTAATAACAATTCGCTTGGGATAAGCCAATATTTCTTTAAGGGAGTTTATCTCTGGCATCATTTATTTAAAGAAATGCAAAGCTATTAAAAACCTTGACGTTACAAAACCCAATAATTTCATATGTTCCGCGCATGATCTCCGCCATTTACTTTTCTAAAATCTTTTATGCTCCAATTAAAATCATAATTTTGCAGCAATATAAAAAAAACGATGGCAACAAACAGAACATTTACAATGATTAAACCAGATGGCGTATCTAACGGCCATATGGGAGCTATTCTTGATGATATCACGAAGGGGGGATTCAAAATCATCGCATTAAAATACACTAAATTATCAGCTGAAACAGCAGGTGCATTTTATGCAGTTCACAAAGAGCGTCCTTTCTACGCAGATCTTGTTTCTTTCATGAGTTCTGGTCCTATCATCGCAGCAATCCTTGAGAAAGACAACGCAGTAGAAGATTTCCGTAAATTGATCGGTGCGACAGACCCTACTAAAGCAGAGCCTGGAACTATCCGTAACAAATACGCAAAATCAATTGACGCGAACGCTGTTCACGGATCTGATTCAGACGAAAATGCAGAAATCGAAGGAAGCTTCTTTTTCTCTCAGTTAGAGCGTTTCTAAGAAAGTTCAAAACATACACATTAAAGACTGTCTCGTAAATGAGGCGGTCTTTTTTTTTCGCCGACCCAAATCCGTCGTTTACCGAAAACTTCCCTTTACTGACCTAATACAGGTTTTCATGCAGTGTTTTCTGTTCTACTTTTGATTCAACAAAACAGAACAAAAAACTCAAAAACTTAAAACTCACTGATATGAAAACCCTACAGACTTTAACCGCAGCATTCTTAATCACTTTCTCCATGAGCGCCTTTGCAGCCGGAGAGCCAAACAACAAAAGATTTATTATGACCTACGCCGTGGAAACTTACATTGACGCCATGACAAACGGCGATATCAAAGAACTTCCGGCTCTGCTAGACTCAGACGTCAAATTCAGCAGCACAAGGGCCAACAAGGTAGTAACCTACAGTAAGTCAGAAATCGTAAAATCTTTGAAAGACATTGAAAATGTAAAACAGAACTGCGTGACCAACTACAAAGTACTCGAGCAAAACCAGGCTCAAGCCCTTATTAAAGTGAGCATGAAATATAAAGACTTTACGAAAGTGAACTATGTAACCATGGAAAACACTTCCAATGGCTGGAAAATCACCAACGTATCCAGTTCGTATAACTAATTCCCTCTCTATATATACTGCGAAGGGCTGTATCATTGAAGAAATGAGCAGCCTTTTTCGTAAAAGAGAATCGTCTATCGTTTGGAAGAAAATGAAACCCGCTTACCGACCTGGAAATGTACCTTGCCTCCATCTTCTTTCGCTCGTTTCCTCGTCGTTGTTGATGATGTCGCCATTGTCGCTGTCTTTGTTGTTTTCTCCTTCCTTCGTTTCTGATCTCTCAGCAGCCTGTTACCCTCATAACACATGTTATAAATAGCTGCTCCTCGTGTTTGTTGCGCCTCGCTGAGCTCCATATTCACAGGTCCTGAAGGATACTCTCCCGGTTCTTCAGCTGCGTAAGCTGCGATTATGGCGCAGGGACTGAACTCCTTGCTGTTCAATAGTACGTAGCCTTCTTCCATCCGTGTTTCGCTATAAGCCAGCAGCGAAACGCTCAGCATCAGTAACTGGTCTGCTTCGGGCTGAGTTTCAAACCGGATCTGCTGCGCTTCCAGCTGCCCGTGTTTACGCAGTTCCACGTCTTTAACTTCCAGATATTCATAGTACTCCTGACGGAAGTTGAAACCGATCAGGCTGAAACGGATGCGGTACTTGCTGACTGATTTGCTGATGCTTACCGGTACCCTGATGTCTGTTTTAGCATTCAAAGCCCCCATGAAGACGCTGATCCTCCCCTTCGCGTCCCGCTCTACCCGCTGGCTGACCTGCAGCACTTCGCTCATCCGGCTCTTGATATTGAAGTCCATCCCGATGATGCTGTCGAGGTCTGCATCATGCAGGTCGCGACGGCCTACAGTTGCGCTTTGGCTACCCCGGATGCCCCGGTACACCAGCTGCGTACTGCGGCTAACCGCCTTCCCGTCGCGGTGGATATAAGCCGGCTGGAATGCATTGCGGATAACCGCCGCCGTCGTACTGGAAAGACCGAACTCCGTGGAGGCACGGATGCTTTCGCTGGTCTGTTTGAATTTGCGGGGTTTCCCCTGAATGATGTTCATATCGCGGTACCCGCGATATACTACGGGACCTGCCGTGCCGCGTACCATA